>ERZ795055.1585-NODE-1585-length-18138-cov-3.758613_pt1 | contig 18138 bp, 14 predicted proteins | sample MGYA00375139_ERZ795055 | MGnify/ENA primary metagenome ERZ795055 (study PRJEB30184, sample SAMN05720283) | anaerobic digester metagenome | isolation source: active sludge of municipal wastewater-treating anaerobic digesters | place: USA | collected 2015-01-23 ... | reverse complement strand
AAAGTGTCTAAGTGGATCAAGGAAGGCAAGAATGGCTTTATCAAGGGCGATGATGGCAAGGATTACTATTTCAAAGTCAATTCTTTCAAACGCAATTCCCGTAATGTGAGCATTGGCGCGAATGTGAAGTTCTACGCTCAGGCAAGTTCACAGGGGTTAAAGCCGGAAGCTGTAGAAATCGAACTGGTAAAGTAGAGGTTTTTGGTTACTGGAAAGGCGTCAATTGTCTGCTACCATTAGGCCAGTGAGTTATAGCTACGCGCATTTCGTGGATAATAAGTGCTGTAGATGATTGAGGATCCTTTTTGGTCACAAAGTGTCACCTATGTGATGCCAGATATCGTAGGGGCGGACCCCGTTGTGTGGTCGTTTGACGATTGAGGAGGACGATCACGTCAGGTCGGGTTCGGCATGCCGAACCCCTACAAAATAACGCAATCTGATCGTTCAGCATAATAAACCCCGATGAAAACGCAACCTGATCAAGCGGAATGCCGAACCCCTACAAAAACGTAACCTGATCCGAAATCAAATGTGCAAACAGGATGAAGAAATTAGGGTCGGGATTGGGTGGGGGTTTATAACGATTAAAACACTTGCAATCCAAGCCCATCAGCCAGGCGGCGAAGCAGGAAGGATTGGCTCTCGAGCGGGGAGTCGGGACCCATCAGGGCTAGCAGATCATCGGCTCCAATCCCTTCAACCACGCGCCCACCCAAGTAACCGCGTTCAATGCGTCTCAGGGCGGAAGCCAGCGTCTGCGCCAGCTGATACGCGGGCAGGGTCGCCAGTCGCCAGGCTGCGCCACCGGCATCCGCGCCAGATTCGAGCGTGCGTTTGACTGCCAGGCTGACCGGATTCTGGATGCCTGTTGTCAGGCTGGCATAAATCAACCAGGATAGATAAGCCGTCTCTGCTTTTTTGGATAGGATCTGCTTCTTCAATAGCGGGCTGATCCCGGAGAGCAACCTCTCAAAGTCCCAAGAATCATGATCGAAATAGCCCACCACCCGGAGTTGGCTGGCAAATTGGGACATACGGCTGCGAGCGGACAGGTCAGTATCTGGTGCTGATGTATCTGTCTTGAGAAAAACAGGTGTATCAAGTCTTGAAAGTATATATAGAATCGTGTCAAACTGACAAATTCCCGCTTCGATGAGCGTCTCAAAATAATAATTTAGCGCGTCGACAAGGGTATCAAAATGACTAATTTCTTCGTCACATACTGTCTCATTCTGACAAATTCCACTATTAACAAGCGTCTCAAAATGACATAATTGGGTTGGATTAGCCCGGGCGTTGAGTTCCAGCCTGTCTCTGAGCGAGATATTATCAAAAAACGCCACGAGAATTTCGCGGCTCAAGCCGGCGGGTGGAGCGAACAGGAAGGCGTAAATGGCTTGTTTGATCGTCTCGTCACGCGCGGTCAGGCTAACTTCGCTGACGCGCAGTTGCCAATCCGTTCCGCCCGGAATAGTCTCAGAAGGGCGGGTCTTGACCCGGGTCAGGCAGGCGCTGGCCAGGTCGCGTTGACTTTCCCGTAAATTGCGCGTATAGGCGCTTTGCGCTTTGACGGCATTGGATCGCGGACGTCCGCGATTGCTTTCCTCTGAGGAGGGAATGCGGCGGGGCAGCGTCTCGGACCGGATCCAGCCTTGCAGCGTCGTCAATCCGCCTGCCACCCAGAAAGTGTTACGGTCCTTACCGCGCGCCCAATCGATGTAGCAGCAATTTTTACTCATTAGATACAGCATGCCCAGGTCATCCCCAAGCTCTGGCAGCACGTTTTGGAACCAGTAATGCGGCATCGCCAGGAACGACTCAGGGCGGATCAGATGGTTGGCCAAGCGGTCACATAAACCAGCCAGGGTGGGGTTGAGCTTCAGGCTGCTCTCATTCAACACTGCCTGCACCACCTCGGCAACCGAGGCGGACCGGTTAAAACGCGCGTTATCCTGGCTTGCGGGCACGCGGAAGGGGAAGCTGAGGATCTGATCACGCGAGAGGTTGCCCGCGTGGGTGAGCACTTCGATCGGGTCGCGCGCGAGGTGATTATCGAGCAACCAAGAGTAGAGATCGCAGGCGTCGCCTGGCGTCAAGAGCATGCCCCGGTAGCGATATTGGGTGGGCAGGCGCTGCACCTGTCCATTTTTTACGCGGTGGTTGGCTTCGCCGCGTTCAACGAACCAATCCAAACCGCCCTCCTTGAAGACGCGGAAGAACTTTGCCCGGCTGAAGGTATTGCCCAGCGTTTCGAGAATCGCCTCCACCTGGATTGAAACCGTATCGCCTCCGCGCGGATAAAGCTGGTCTGCGCCCCGAACGCGTGAGGAACGGTAAAAGGCTTGGCGGAGGGCGGTGGCAATCAGCACGGCAGCCGAGCCGACGTAAGGCACAAACCGCAGCAGGTAGGAGGGGACGGCGATGATCGATTCGGGGATCACGATCGCGTCAGTGATGCTGGATGCGCCCAGTGAAAGGTCGAACCCGCGCGAAACTGTGCCCGTGGGCACACTTTGCTTGAGCGAAAGGCGCAAATGCTTGCCGGTTTTATCCTGCACCACGGTCTCGAGCAGGGGATAGACCTGGCACAAACCCGTGTAGGTGGCTTCATCAGCTGAAAGGGTGTAGACGCCGTCGTAACTCACACTGGCTGAATCAAGCAGAGCCTCGAGCGCGTTATCCCGCGTGGTGCTGAGGCTTTGGCGGATTATTGGCCAGGCGTTGCGATCGGTCTTCATCTTTTCAGTACATTCCTCCTTCTTTAGCACTTCTGTTCTAAGTATAGAAAATTCTCAGCCTGTGCGCAAGAGGTCAAAACCGGAAAATTGGTCACTCAATTTTCCGAAATAGGAAATTTGTTAATCTTTGCTCGCTGTTTTTAAGCGAAATTTGGCTCTCCAAGGCTTCATGAGCCAATCTAAGCGCTTCCAAAAGCGACCCGTGGGCATTGTCCGCCACTTCCATGAAAGTCTTTTCCGACAGCAGTCGGAAGGGTTCCGAATGCCCCGCCATCAGGCAGCGCCAATACAATAGCGCGGCGATTTCGGTGGTGGAGGGCGAACGGAAAGGCACATACAAGCCCAAAAACTGGTTGAGCGTACCAATGTTGGCGGTGGTGTTGTTGATGTCCTGCAAGAAAACCAGTGTTTTGATCTTTTTGTTGTGCTCCACTGACCACTCCGAAAGTTGGGTAAGGTATTCCTGGTCAACCGGGGGGCCATCCAGCACCATCAAGAGGCGGTCCGGGCTTTCTTCCAGGCGGCTGAAGATCGACTCGACCCGGTCAGTATTGGAGCGACTGGAGGGTAGCCCGAGGGTTTCGATGACTGCCATCAGGAAGTGGCGTGGCTCAGTGATGGTGTTGGTGTTCAGGTACAGACCCAGCGTGTGACCACCATCAGCGGTGTCAAAATTGACCTGGGACAACTTCTGCGCCAGCATGCTTTTGCCGCTGCCAGCTGAACCGGCGATGACTCCCAGGTTCTTGCTCGGATCCTTTTGATCGGTGATGAAACCATAGGCGACTTCAAGTACCTTGCGCTGTTCACTCAGATTGGGGTAGAAAAAGCGTGTGTCAGCATAACGCTGAAAGGGGTTCTCAAGCAGTTGGTTGTCAAGCAGGTCTGAGGTCGATATCATAGGGCACCATCTTTCGTCTTGTTGATGCTTATAAGTTAGCATGTGGGTTGAGTTAAGTCAAGTACTTAATATTATCACTTTAGTTTGTGCAAGTGGGTTTTAAATTAGATTCTAATTTTGCGACTAACTTGAAAAATAAGCAATTTCAAGTAAAATAAAAAATAGATCGCAAGCAACCGTATCACTGAGGTGCGCATGGCAATTATATCCTTGATCAATCGAAAAGGTGGCGTGGGCAAGTCCACCATCAGCATCAACCTGGCGGCTGGCTTGGCGACGCATGAGTCACGCAAACACGGCAGCAAACCTGTGCTGCTGATTGACATGGACGATCAGCTTTCAGCCACCATCACCGCCATGGGCGGCGGCTTCGACGACAAATTTCAACCGGTCATCACCGCCGAACGTGACTATGCGTCCGCGCTTGGCCAGGGCTTCGGCGCCAGCGACTCGCTGGTGGTAGATTCGCTGATCCCGCGCAATCGTACCGAGAAGGTGAAAATTTTCCGCACCAACAAAGCCCGCATGGAAGGGCTGGAGAGCACCCTCAAACAACGTGAAGACGCCCCTTTTCAGCTAACCTACTTCCTCGAGCCAATCAAACACGAGTATTCCTACATCATCATTGACAATCCACCTTCAGCCGGCATGCTGCCCATGAACTCGCTGGTTGCCAGCACGCACGTGCTTATCCCCATCGAACCGGACGGCTTGAGTCTGATCGGCCTGGCGGACATCCTGCGCATGATCGAAAATGTCAAAAAGACCACCAATCCTGACCTAAACGTGCTCGGCATCATTCCATCGCGTTTCAGGATGGTGCGGCGTCAGGCCAGGGACGTGATCGGCGACATGGAGCGCATGTACGGGCACCTCTTATTGCCTTACATCAAGGATCTGGCTGAAATTTCGGCAGCCACCACCGCTGGCTACGACGTCTTTTCATTTTGTTCCGAGAAATCCCAGGCTTACCGCTGCCTTTCCAACCTGGTGGACGCGGTACTGGGCAAGCTCGGGCAGGTTTAATTCGTGCCCATGGGCACACTTTAAGGAGCCGACATGGCGAACCCTGAAAACAACCGTTTTGAAGAATTAATGCGCGCCACTACCGCCGCTTTTAACCAGTCCGGGCAGGTTGAACACGCCGACGCAGACGAAATTGAGCAGCCCAAGATGGTCAACAACCGCCAGAGCGTCTATAAAGTGCCGCTGTCCATGGTGCGTCCAGACCGCTTCCAGGCGCGTTTTCTGCTGCCATTTGCCCTGCGCGAGGCCTTTTTCAGGGGCGCCAATGACTGGCGCAAGACGGTTTCGCTATGGATCGCGCTGGCGGAAAACGACCACCTTGTTCGCAAGGAACTTCAGGAATTGATCGCGCTGGGCGATTCGCTGGCGGACCTGGGGCAGATCAAGCCGGTCACCGGGCAGGTGATCAGTCTCAATGGACGCGATACTTTCCTGATGCTCACGGGTGAACGCCGCTTTTGGGCGACCGCGCTCAAAGCTTTCCGCGAAAACCGCCAGGACGAGCCTTCAGTATTGGCTCTGCTGGATAGCTCCCCCAGCCTGGAGAAGCAAATCGCCGAGAATATGGCCTACAAGGAGCTGACCCCGGTTGGCAAGGCTCGCGCCGCCGCCCGGCTTGTGCTGGAAGCCAACGACATCAAGCCCCGTCTGGATGAAGATGAAAGCGCGTATTTCCAGCAGATCAGCGAGCTGCGCCTGTCCGAAGAGACGCGTGCCCTGCTGGAGAAGAATCTCAAGATGGAACGCACCTATTTTGGTCGTTTGATGCGCTTTTTTGAGCTGCCTGGCGAATTGCTGGAAGTGTGCGATCGGTCAGAAATGCCCGAACGCGTCCTGCGCGAGATGATGGCCTACGATCGCAAGTACTGGGCCGACGCGGTGCGTTATTACGCCGAACACGAGAGCCGCACTTATATTGACGTGCACAATTACCTCGAGAAATTGCAGGGTAACGTCCAGGAACGCAAACCGCGACTGCCGGCTGACCCGGCCACCAAGAGCGCGCGCGCCTTGCGGCGGGTGTTGCTGGGCGTTGACGACCTACCCCAGGAAGACAAATTGGGTTCGCTGGCGGACGCGGTGGTTGGCGACACTGACAAAGTTGAGGCCCGCAAGGTATTGGCACGGCTGGAGGGCTTGACCGCGGCGGTTAAGCAGCGCGTTGAGGCGCTAAAGTAACCCTCTCCAGCAGCCTCTTTCCTATAACAGCAAAAAACTGTAATTCTGTGCCCATGGGCACAGCTGAGCCCTCGTCGTTCTGAACCTGCTAACCCAAATCGTTCTGAACCTGCTCACCCATATCGTTCTGAACCTGCTCACCCAAATCGTTCTGAACTACTCGCCAAGTCGTTGTGAACCTACTGCCCCGCGTCATTCCGAGCGTCAGCGAGGAATCTAGCCTTTCACAGGTGAAGACAGGTACGCAGAATCGCGGACTTAACAATCAGACAATTTCTGGCCGAGGGTGGAACCTCGCCCCTACGGCTTGTGTCATCCCGACGCCAGGAGGGATCTGGTATTTGATTAGTCCGTAGTGGACGACTTGTGCAAAGCCTGCCCTTGCGGGATGCCGTGCCCCTACAACGACCAACAAACGCGATTACCTGCGTTCCAGAAATGGACCTGCCTAATCAGTGTAAGTGATTTGAGGTATGTGGCACTTGAGACTCGGATGAAGGTGGAACCGTGCCACCCCCGCGTCATTCCGAGTGGACGCGAGGAATCTGTCTTCTGCACATGTAATTGTCGCTTATAACCAACAGTCTATGCCCATGGGCACACCTGGGGTTTGTGTTTATGGCCGATCCACCTCCGTCGTTCCGAACCTACTCAGCCTCGTCATTCCGAGTGGTAACGAGGAATCTTGCCTTTAATCCAGTCGTAGGAGACTTTTTGTAATCCAAGACCTGTGATTATGGTGAAACCTCACCCTATCGCCTTTGTGTTGTGTCCGTTGATCGATTTGATCGATCGAAGAAAATAATACATGCGCGTACGCATAAACTGATGGTGAGAGTCGCAAAATGACAAAATAGGCTTGCGAAGCAGGCGCAACACTAGTTTTTCAGGCTTAACGATTTGGTACCGCATTAATGATGCGCATAGGTATAATAAACCAGGATACTGTAAACAGCATGCCCGATCTGGGGTGGGGGAGTGCGGCGTGTTTGCACCAAGCCATTGCTTTGAGTGGAACTTCCGAACTTACTTCACAAAACTGGTTCTTCTCACTGCAGCAATTTACATCCTTCTTGCCCAGGACTGTTTATAATCAATCCAAACCTCAGGAGGCGCACATGATCGACACCAAACCCGAACCCAAGCCCGAATCCAAACCCGACACGCAACCAACTCCGCCTGTCCCACAAGACAAGGTTGTGGAGACCCGCCATTCGCTCAAAATCGGCGAAAAAACGCTGGAATACACCGTCACCACAGGTACACTCGTTTTGAAAGAAGAAGACGAGAAAATTGGCGAAAAGCCCAAAGCCTCCATTTTCTATGTAGCCTACCAACTGACCACCGAGACCCCCAAAACTGAGCGCCCAGTGACTTTCTCGTTCAATGGGGGGCCGGGCTCAGCCTCGGTGTGGATGCACCTCGGCATGCTCGGTCCAAAGCGTGTCCAGATGGACAAAGAAGGTATGCCTTTGCCCCCTCCATATCGCCTGGTGGACAACGAATTCACCCTGCTCGAAACGAGCGACCTGGTGTTCATCGATCCGGTTTCAACTGGCTACTCGCGTCCGGTGCCGGGTGAGAAAGCGGATGAATTCCACGGCGTCAAGAAGGATATCGAGTCGGTGGGAGATTTTATCCACCGCTGGACGACGCGCAATCAACGCTGGGACAGTCCCAAGTACCTGATCGGCGAGTCTTACGGCACAACCCGCGCCTCAGGTCTGGCTGGATACCTCCAGCAGCGCCACGGCATGTACCTGAATGGCATCATGCTGGTGTCGGTGGTGCTAAATTTCATCACTTTGATTTTTGATGCCGGCAACGATCTGCCTTATCCATTAATTTTGCCCTCCTACACCGCCACTGCCTGGTATCACAAATGTTTGGATGAAACCCTGCAAACCGATTTGGTCAACGCGCTTAAGCAAGCTGAAACCTTTGCGGGCGGGGACTATACCTTGGCCTTGCTGAAAGGCTCCTCCATCTCCAAAAGCGAGAAAGCGTCTATCCTCAAGCAGCTGTCGTGGCTAACCGGCTTGTCGGAGCAATATCTTGAAAATCATAACCTGCGCGTAGCCACGCATCAGTTCTGCAAGGAGCTGCGCCGCAAGGAAAGCCTCGTGGTGGGGCGCCTGGACAGCCGCTACACCGGGCAGGAGCAGGACAATGCCTCGGACGAATATCTGCGTGACCCCTGTTATTCCGCGATTCTTGGTCCTTACGCGGCGGCATTAAACGCTTATTTGCGCGGGGAATTGGGCTATGAGTCGGATATTCCCTACGAGATGATCAAAAACCTTGATAAATGGGAAGCAGACCAGTCGCGCTATATCAACGTGGCAGATGACCTGCGGGACGCTTTCTTCGTCAACCCGGCGCTTAGGGTATACATCGCCAACGGATATTACGACCTTGCCACGCCGTATTTCGCCACAGAATACACGGTCAACCACCTGGGATTACCGGAAAACCTGGCCAAGCGCATACAAATGGCGTATTTTGAGTCCGGACACATGATGTATTTGCACCTGCCTTCGCTGGAGAAAATCAGCAACGATTTAAAGGCGTTTGTTTTGGGCTAGTAGTGGAGTGTTGACCGAAACGGTCAATATTACTACCCCACATAGGTCAACCAGCTCGTCATCGCGAGCTGTTTTGCGTGGCGATCTCGTAATACTGTACTTTAAAGATGTGAATTTGCAGAGAATGAAAAAACAAGCTTGCAAAAAGTGGTTTGTGATGAGATTTTTGAATGGAATGGAAATCGTTAGTATGGATTCCTACTTACGCATCAAGGAGGAAATCCGATTACAAAATTTCTTCAGATAAATCGTCCCAGTTAGGATCAATCGACTCAATAAGTTTGATTTTTGCAGCCCTGTTCCCCGCTTTTATCTGCTTTTCACGGGCAATTGCTACACTGATTGGTCCACCACATTCGTAGTAAGCCAAACGAGTAGCCTTGTACTTGGCTGCAAACATACTACCAGTACCGGCTTTGTGTTGACTTACGCGAAAGGGCAGGTTGTTGGTTACCCCCGTGTAAAGCACTGTTCGAGTCTTGTTCGTCATGATATAGACGCAGTTATCATCTTCAAACATATTTGTATTATATTAGGAATGGTGATTTATTAAACTACGAGATTGCTTCCTGCAAGTCGCAGTTGTGCAATCGCTAGCTTACAAGCCCGCGATTAAGTCCTGATACTACGAGATTGCTTCACTTCGTTCGCAATGACGGGAGTAAAGTCAAAATTGCTTTTCCTAGGGGGTGCATGCAGTCACTTCGTTCGCAATGACGGAATCACAACGCCTTTAGCCATAAATCAAAAAACCAGGCTGGATGTCCAGCCTGGTTTGGTTTCAGAGTTTGAGAAAGCCTAAGCCATCTCGTATTTTTCATCCTTGATCTGAGTCTTGGGGATGCCATGGAAGTCTAAATGCTTGTTAATTGCCTTGAGCATGGGTAGTGGGCCACAGATGAAGTACATCAGTTCAGTTTTATTCTCAGGCAAGTGTTCACCCAGGAGTTGCTTCGAGATGTATCCGCAAGGAACATAATCCGGATTCTTGGGTTTTTCAAGCGCGATCACCAAATTCAGATTCAAGCGGGACTTAAGCGCTTCCAGTTCTTCTCTATAGAGCACTGTATCTTCATTCAGGTCGCCGTAGAAGACCCACACGGGGCGTTTGTCACCGCGATCAGCCAGGGTGTTGACGATGCTCATGACAGGGGCCAAACCGATGCCGCCAGCAATCAACACCAGGCCTTTTTGGGCACGGGGATCGTGGGTGTTAAAGGCACCATAAGGGCCATCCACACACACGTGGTCACCCGGTTTGAGATCGGGGATCTTACTGGTAAAGTCACCCACGACTTTGATCGAGAAACGCAGCCCTTCTTTGCTCTCGGAGCTGCCGGAGTAAGAGAAGGGGTTGCGGCTGGCAACGAAGGGCCAAAGCAGGCGGTTTTTACCCAGCGAGAGCCAGGCAATCTGTCCGGCTTCGAAGGGCACTCCATCGTGTCCGAGAGGAGACAGGTGCAACGAATAGGTATCGCCGCTTTCCTGGATAACACTGGCTACTTTGTAAGGATAGCGGTAAGCAAGTATGGGGTGGATGACCCGAATCCAGAGGAATAAAAATGCCCAGACAGCAATTAATAACCACCAGACCGCTTTCATCAGGGGGTCTCCAGTAAAGTAGTCTACCTTAAAGAGGTGAGCAAGGCCAAAAATCAGGATGACAATGGTGAAAATATCATGCCAGACCAGCCAAGAGGTATAGTTGATGTTGAGCATCTTACGCAACACCGAAGAGATACCAATCAGTAGCATCCCGAATAGGGCGATTGAGCCAGCAGCGAACATCCAGGGAGCTTTGGCAACGTTGAGGAAGCCTAACACCAGGGGGTTGCGTATGCCGAGCAGGAACAAGTGAACAAAGATCAGGAAAATAGACAAAAGCGAGATGCGATGGTGGTTATTATAGACCCTGTCCATGTTCAACGCGTCAGCCATGAAGTGAAGTCTTCCGACAGCGACCAGTTGCGTGCCTGCCAGTGACAGACCGAGGTAGCCAAGTGCGACGGCAAGATCCCTCAACCAATCTCGTTTAGGGATGGGGGAGAGGAACATCACTACCACTGGCAACAACACCAGGACCAGGTAAACGAAGTAAAAAACAATTCTTTTGGTTGATGGTTTCATATTTTCATCCGCCTATGGAGTTAACGCCCCTGTTAAGGACGTACCATGCCCGCGGTTGAACCACCCAAATCCTCAATTGAATCATACATCAACTGCAGAACGTACTTGGCATTGTGTACATAAGCACCGGGGTCCCTGGTCGTGAAACTGAAGTTGTAGGCCGCTTTGAGCATGCGCGGAGTCCAGGCTTTGAACGAATTCGGGAAAGCAGATTCCTCATCACTTGCCTGACCATCTTCATTGGTGTCGATGAAGGTGTAAGGATAAACGCTGGAATTGAAGACGAAGGCTGATCCAGTGGTTTCCTTGCTGTAATCCCATAGAGCTTGCAGCAACTTGGTTTTCACGCCTTCGATTTCGTCGTAGATCGGGTCTACAGTCCCGTTACCGTCAAAATCAACTTTACTGACAGAGACTTTCTTGTAGTCTGCCCAGCCAGCTACGTTGCTGTGACAGGTGCTGCAGAGGTTGGCATCGCTGTTGGGGATGTCATTCATGTGGGTGCTATGGGGATCATGGCACTCGGTGCATGTGCTGACACCTTCGGCGTGTTCAAAGACACCCACATAGGTTTTGCCTTCGTATTGGTAACCATCAGCGGCATCTGCGCCTTCGTGAACGGCGGCAGCGGCAAAATAGTGGTTGCCGATCAGAGCAGCCTCGGGAACTTGTTCGTCAAGTCCGAGATCACCAACTTTCTTATCCACGGCGCTTGCGGTACCCATGCCACCATGGCAGTTCATACACACAGAGTTGCTGCCGGTACCTTCGATCACATTACCTGATTGCATTGTGACGTTGTCAAGGGCGTGGGCGGGGTCGCTGTGGCAGGTAATACAGGCAAGCACATCATTAATCTTACCGGGCATTTCCACTGATCCGGCAGCTGAACCGTCAGCACCGACGAAATCGATAAAACCAGACGCACTATGGCATTTGGCGCACCGTTCGGGCACAACAGCTGGTTCATCTTCGTTCCAGTGAACAAAAGCTTCCGATGTGCCATCCGCGTGGCCGGAGCCCCACCACTTGGTGGTGATGTCATCAATGGATACTGGCGCTGCCTCTGCCTGGGTGGTGTTGAAAACAACCCAACCAATCAATAGGGCGGCGATGACTGCCAGAACGATAATGAATGTACGTTGGTTCATAAATTTTGCTCCTTTAAAAGTATTTATTGATGTTTATAGTCATATTATTATAAATGGCTCTGGCTTGGCGTCAATGTGAAAAAGGGCACAAAATCGCCAATTATGTGAGAATTTTAGCAAACCTTAACAATTAACATACACAAAGGTAGTAATTTCTTTTAATATCACTGCGAATTGGGTCTAAGACCGATTGAATTGCTTATTCAAATTCCAGTGTTTGACAGTTTCTAGGGGCGAGTTCGAGGAGTTGGGTGACTCCGTTGATGGTCGGAACTTCCACGCGTCTTATTTCTTCGCTCAGATTGATAGCCACACTCAGAATGGGTTGAAGATTAGCGCAAAGCTGCCAAACCGCTACCTGCTGTGCGTCATCAATCGAGCAAGCTTGCCAGGTCACATCGCGCATGCCCTTGTGTTTCTCGCGCAATTCAGCAAGCCGCTTGAGAAGCTGCTGGCGTGGGGCAAATAGGTCCGCGTCCTGCCAGTTCATTGGCACGCGTGATTCATCAAAGCCTAAAGCGCCGTTTTGATGGATGGAACGCGGCTGATTGAGGGCGGTTTCGCAGCCTGCGTAAACGATAAGCGGTTGGGGCAGCAGGTACTGCAGCGTGAGCGCGACGTCCAACAGGCGTTCGTCGCCGCCAGCCATGAATAAAAAGCGGTTCATGTCGTGATTGTCGATGAAGGTGGGTCGGCTGAACCCTTCCGGGAAGGCGCTGGTGCTATTCTCGAGGTAACCAGCCAGTTTTGAAAGCGGCCATGACCGCGCGGCGACACTTTCGCGCAGCGCCTGGCAGGTCAAAAAGTCAAGCGTGCCATGCATGCCACCAGCGAACGAAGCCTGCACCTCAGCGGTCGAGACCACCTCGCCAAAGGTCCAACAATCCGGGTTTATGGCTTCACAGGCACGCCTGAAGTCTACCCAAAAATCAGGTTCAGGTCCGTAGGCATAGTCCAGGCGGTAGCCATCCACGCCCAATTCGAGCCAATGCTGGGCTACTTCCAGCAGGTGCGCTCGGGCTGGTGCGCCGTAAGCCAGGTTGAGTTGCGGCATGCTGGCGACGTTGAAAAACGCCTGATACTTCGGCCATTTCGACCAGAAAAACCAATCTTTGGTTGGACTTCTGGGGTTCTGCAAGGCGTCTTTTAGGGCTGGATGCTCCGACGACACGTGGTTGGCGACAAAATCAAGGATGATGCGCATGCCGCGGGCGTGGGCTTTCCCGATCAGCTCTTTTAAATCCTCGAGTGTGCCCAATCTTGGTTCGATCTGCAGGTAATCGGAGGCATGGTAGCCGTGATGGGTGGGGCTTTTGAAAATGGGCGATAGCCAGATGGCGTTGAAACCAAAACTCTGGATGTGATCGAGCTTGTCGATCACCCCGCGCAGTGTGCCGCCCATCGTTTGGGTCATCGCGCTGGTCTGCGTCCATTTTTTGCCATCGCCGGGATAGAAACGGTCGAGGAAGATCTGGTAAACACGCGCGTCCTTGGACCACTCCGGCAGGCTGTGGCGGCTGTACCAAATGGCGAATTGGCTGGATTTTTGGGGATCGGCAGCCTGGTTATCGGCGTAGATCCGCGATACAGCCCCGGTTTGGGTGGGGGTCAGCTCCGCCCAGACCTGGTAGCGAAGCATCACGCCCTTGGCTTGAGCTGGCAGCGTCACCTGCCAATCGTTGATCCAGCGCCACAGCAGCGTATCCCAGCGCCGGCCGGTATGGCTGGCTTCAAACAAGTGGCTGGTGTGCCAGTCGTCAGTGCTGAAGGCGACCTTAACGGCTGTGACCGGCAATTCGCTGCTGGTGGTGATTTTTAAGCTAACTGGGTCACCCGGTTGGGGAACGGTGGGGGATTTGGCGCTCCAATGGTGCACGCCCTCGAGGTGTTCAATGGCAAACGCGGCGCCTTTTTTGGGCTTATCCACGTCGCCAAAGAGGTGGTCTCTCAGTGGATCGGACGCTTTTCTCATCTCACCTCGCAAAATTCGACTGGCGCGTGCCAGGGGTCGATCTTCTATTTGTTTTTATGGGACAAAGCAACCAGGCGCAGGATGTAGCCGCCCAGAATGCCAAAAATGACGATGTAACCAAAAATGGCGTAGACCAGGGTGTCTGGAGTGGTCATATTAATAATCCTCCTCGATCAGGTGGGCGTCTTTGTGTGCTTCCTGGCGGGTCATGATATCGGCTCTGAAAATGACCAGTGCGCTATACAACACGGTGAAGGCGATCACGCTGACAATCATGGTGTGCAGCATTTCGGGGGTTAGGTTCATATCCATGCCCGCGCCGATCAAAATCGGGTGAATGGTGCGCAGCAGACGGGCTGAGAAGAACGTCAGCGGCACCGTGGCAAAGCCAATGATGGCGTAAATTGCGCCGAATTGGGCGCGCTTCTGGGGATCGTCCACGCCGCGCCACAGCAGCAGGTAGGCGATGTAGGTGAAGGCCATGATAGTTGTGGTCGTCAGCCGCGGATCCCAGGTCCACCAGGTGTTCCAGGCAGCTTTGGCCCAGATCATGCCGCTAAAGTTGGCAACCAGGGTGAAGACCAGGCCGATTTCGACGCTGGAAGCCTCAAGATAATCCCACTTCAGGTCGCGTATGCGCAGGAATTGGATGGCGAAGATCACCGCCATCAAGAACGCCAGCATGCCCACCCAGGCGGCAGCCATGTGGAAGTAGAACACCTTCTGCACCAAGCCCATGTTGAGCTCGATCGGGGCGTAAAACAGCACCATGGCAAAGGCGACAGTGATCAGCACGCCTGCCAAAACAGATAAAATTCGCAGCACATTATTCCTGGATAACATACTCAAACACCATTACTCCTACAACACTAACAATAACATCATACACCACTAACAGGCGGATCCAAACCGAGATTTCGCTGGCTGGCAGGCCCGCCAGGATGCCGCCGGCGGCTTTGACCACCGCCATGTTGACTGGCATCAGCAAGGGGAAGAGCAGGATGGGCAGTAGCAGGTCGCGCATGCGCGTCTGCACGGTCATGCCGGAGATCAGCGTGCCAGCCGCGGTGTATCCCCACGAGCCCAACAGTAATACAGTGAAGAAACTGAGGATGAACATGGACTGGTTGTACAGCACCGAATACAGCGGGATGACCAGCACGGTCAAAAATACCATCATCAAAAAGTTGGTAATGGCTTTGGCGACATAGATAGCGGAGAGGTCCGGCACTGCCATCACCAGCCCGTCAAAACAGCCCTGGTCCTGCTCGGCGGTGAAGGAGCGGTTCAGCCCCAGCGTGCCAGCAAACAGGATCACCACCCAAAGCGTGCCCGAGGCGACTTCGGCGCGGTTGGCGGGGGTGAGTTCCATGGCGTAATTGAAGATAAATAGCGCCAGCACCGCGAACGCCAGCATGGCGGTGAGCATGTCGCGGCTGCGCCACTCCTGCACCAGGTCTTTCCACACCAGCGTGCGCACGGTTTTGAACCAGTTTTTCATTTTGGCTCCTGGGCGGCGATTTCGCGCGGGGCGGTGATGGCCTGGTAACGCGCTTGGATGCGGTCGAGCGACAACTCGTGGTTCTCAAATTCGTCGGCGATCCTGCCGAGGTGCAGCGTAATGAAGCGGTCAGCGATCTGGCGCGTGTAATCCAGTTCATGGGTGGTGATCAGGATCAGCCGCCCAGCCGTTTTCTCTTCCAGCAAAATTTGGTTGAGCAATTTGCAGCCCTGTTGGTCAAGGCCGGTGTAAGGCTCATCCATCAAAAGGATGTCAGGGTCGTGCAATAGCGCGCGCGCCACGGTCAGTCTCTGTTTCATGCCGCGCGAATACGCCCGTACCGGGTCTTCTTGGCTGGGGTTGAGCCCGACGCGTTCGAGGGCAGTCTTGAGCGCTTCGCCTGTCTGATTGGTTTGATAAAGTTCGGCGTAAAAACGCAAGTTTTCGAGCCCGGTCAGGTTTTCGTACAGGAAGGGCTGGTGCATGATCAGCCCAATGCGCCTGCGCAGCGTCTGGTCTTTGAAGTCGATTATTTCTCCATCCAGGCTCACCTCGCCGCTCTGGATGCTGGCGAGGCCAGCCAAAGCCCGCAGCAAGGTGGTTTTACCCGCGCCGTTGGGACCGAGCAGGCAGGCAATTTCGCCACCGTTCAGGGTCAGATCCAACTCTTTCAGGATCTTGCGGCGGCCGTAACGCTTGGTGAGCGCTTTGACTTCAAGAATCACTTATTTCTCCAACACAGCTTCCTGCCCGTTGAGCAGTTCTGGGGCAGCTTCGAGGCGCCTGGACGCTTTGGGGGTCAGTGACAGCGCCAGCAACCCGCCAATCACCATCAAGGTTGCACCAATCCACATCCAGTTTACCAGCGGGTTATCGATGACGTGCACTACGACATATTCTCCGTCCGCGTCAGAAGCGTAGGCGATCAGGTTGGTGTAAAGGTCACCCCGCGCGGTGGATTGTACTGACGGAATTGAAAGAGTTTGCTGAAGCGCGGAATAAACGTGCTGCGCAGGGAAAAGCTTTACCACCTCAGCGCCGTTCTTGTAGATGGTCAACTGCGCTTTAACCGTCAAGTATTCAGGGGTTTCGAAAGATTCGCTGATGTTGTCAAAAACCACTTCGTACTGACCAAAGGGCATGCGGTCGCCCTTTTCGAAGTGTGCTTCCACTTCAGAATTGAGCGTGTGCACACCGGTGATTCCCAGGGCGATCAGCAACACGCCTGCGTGCACCAAATAGGCGCCATAACGCGCGCGCTGCTTCCACACCATCCTGCCAAAGCCGCTTTTGGTCGCCGCCGCGTCACGGATGGTGAGCATGATAAGCACCGAAAGTCCCACCGCGACGATGAAGATGCCCACGAAGGACCACAATTTGGTCAATCCCATTAGGGCGGTGGCGGCGGTTAGCAATACAGCCACAACCAGCGGCATCCAGGCTAACTTGCCCATGCGTTTGAGCGAAGCCACGCTCCAGCCAACCAGCGGGCAGACTGCCAACAACAGAACCAGCAGTATGAACAGAGGCGCGGTGGCGTTTTGGAAGAAGGAAAGATCCAAGGTCAACTGCACGCCGGTGAAGGCGCCATTGATCAGCGGGAAGAGCAGACCCCACAGGCACACAACCACTAAGGCGATCAGGATTACGTTGGTGTACAAGAAGAGCGCTTCACGATCAAAGGAGGATTTGAACTCCCATGCGGTCGCGAGTGACTTCCAGCGCCAGGTCAACAGACCAAGACAAATCGCCAGCAACACGATGGTAAAGAAGGCCAACATGAGTGAGATGTCGCTTTCGCCAAAGGCATGCACCGAACTAATCAGGCCGGAGCGGGTCACGAAGATGCTGAAGACAACCAGGAACCAGGTGGCGAGCACCAATGCCAGGTTGAAACGGCGGAAAATACCGCGCTGGCGCTCGAGCAGCAGGCTGTGCAGCAGGGCGGTGCCGGTCAGCCAGGGCAGCAGGGAAGCGGTTTCCACTGGGTCCCAAGCCCAATAGCCGCCCCAGCCCAGCACGCCGTAGGACCACCAGGATCCCAAAGCCAAGCCGGCGGTCAGGAAGACCCAGGCGCCAATGATCCAGGAACGGGTTTGATCCAGCAGGGAATCATCCGCGGTTTTGCGGATCAGCTGTGAAACCGCCACCGCGAAGGGCACCAAAAAGAGCGCGAACCCAACGTACAGCAGGGGCGGATGGATAATCATGCCTGGGTGACGCAGCAGCGGGTTGAGACCAATACCGGATACTTTTGTGACCACCGCGCCAGCCTCCGGGGAGAGCAGGTGGGCGACGATGTTGCCATCCACCAGTTGCCAGATTCGCGCGAAGGGGTTTTCGACGAAGAGCGTGATGGCAGCAAAGAACAAATTGGTCACGCCAATGACTAAAAATGACCAATTATCGAGCAATTTTTTCTTGTTGACCAAAGCGGTCAACATCACGAAATGCAAAATCCAGCTCCAAAAGAAGAGCGAACCAGCCATCGCGCCCCAAAGGGCGGTGATTTTCAGGATCATTGGCATGGCCGGGTTGATCACGTCTGCCACGTAAGCGACCGAGTAATCTTCGGTAATCTGCAGCAACACCATTGCCAAAATCGCAACCGTGTGCAGCCCGAAAGCAGCCAAAGCCGCGTTGAAGGTCAGGGGCGAAAGGCTTGTTTCCTTGCGGGTTAAACCGATGATCGCGATGACCAGGCCGACGATTAAAGTCAGAAAAGCAAGGGCGAACGAAATTAAACCAACATAAACCATGATCAATTCCTTAGCGGGAGGGGGTTACTCTGCCTGTTTGGGCAGCGCCGATTCGTACTTGGAGGGGCATTTCAGCAGCAATTCCGTTGCCTGGAACACGCCATTGGCATCCAAGGATCCTGAGACAATCGCCTGGGCGGCGGGCTGCAGCAGGTCGGGCTTGGCGCCGGTGTAGTGGATGGTCATGCGCGGGGCG
>ERZ795055.1582-NODE-1582-length-18157-cov-5.057894_pt1 | contig 18157 bp, 14 predicted proteins | sample MGYA00375139_ERZ795055 | MGnify/ENA primary metagenome ERZ795055 (study PRJEB30184, sample SAMN05720283) | anaerobic digester metagenome | isolation source: active sludge of municipal wastewater-treating anaerobic digesters | place: USA | collected 2015-01-23 ... | reverse complement strand
TGTTAATTACAATGACTGGGGCGTAATGACCTGCAGGAAAAATCAGGACAAGACACTGATTTACCTGCATTTGTTCAGTAATCCTGTCAGCGGAATTTTAAATGTCAGCGGTATAGACTCAGCTCCGGCGATCGTCTATCTGGCTGGTGATAAAGACAAAACACCTATAAGTTTTAAACACGACAAGGCCCTTATAACTCTACAATTGCCTGAATCAATTAATAATAAGATAATACCTGTTGTTGCAATGGAATTCAGAGAATATCCATCTCATATTGATGATCTTGTTGCCAAAAACATGGAGGGTGGTTATTCACTGAAACCGGAAAACACAGCATCCGAATCAGGCACTTATACTTTTATTGCAAAGCAGAAAGGAGGGACTGTCCCGGATTATATTTCTCTCAAAGATCCTGTTAAGCTAACCTGGACAATATATATAGATGCTCCGGGGCCAAAAAAGTTGGACATTTCATACAGCTATCAGGGTGGTTCAGAAAAAAATTCAGTTGAGATAAAAACCGTGGCAGGTTCACTTCATCACAGGATAAAAAATACTGGAAAAACTGTTGAAGAGCCCAGGTCAAACTGGATAATCGACAATTTCAGTTCTTCTCACCTGGGGGAACTGAATTTCAGCCAAACCGGTTTTTACGATATTGAAATGTTTGTGAATCCTGCTGATGGTGAGGAAGTTAAATTTCAATGGTTATGGATTAAATAATCCGGACTAAAAAATAATCACTTTCTTTTTACACAGTCACTTTTAAATTACTCCCCGAACGCGGAGAATGATAATTATCACTCAAAGATTGACAGTTACATAGAATTATTGGATATTTTTGAAAAAGGTAAAAGAGTAAATAGTATCTTGCATTTACCGCTTACTGATTGGAATAAATAATTAACATTCATACTTATGAGCGTACTGCTAAACAAGGATTCTAAAGTAATAGTCCAGGGCTTTACCGGCAGTGAAGGAACTTTCCATGCCACACAGATGATTGAGTACGGCACAAAAGTAGTGGGAGGGGTTACACCCGGAAAAGGGGGACAGACTCATCTGAACCTGCCGGTGTTCAATACTGCCAGAGATGCCGTCAATTCTACGGGAGCTGATGTAACGGTAATATTCGTGCCACCGGCCTTTGCCGCTGATGCAATACTTGAGGCTGCAGATGCAGGCATTATGCTGATAATCGCAATTACTGAAGGAATCCCTGTATCAGATATGGTGAAGGTAAAGAATCTCCTCAGAACAAAAGAATGCAGGCTCATAGGTCCGAACTGCCCTGGCATAATAACTCCGGGAGAAGCAAAGGTTGGAATAATGCCTGGTTTTATTCATAAGAAAGGCCATGTCGGCATAATATCCCGCTCAGGCACACTCACTTACGAAGCTGTTGACCAGGTCACTAAAATGGGACTCGGTCAATCAACTTGCATAGGAATTGGAGGTGATCCTGTAGTTGGAACAACAACTCTCGATGCTGTTAAACTGATGATGGAAGATAAAGATACTCATGCAATTATAGTAATTGGAGAAATCGGAGGCAGCATGGAAACCGAAGCTGCTGAATGGATTCAGAAAAACGGAACAAAGCCTGTTGTTGGTTTTATTGCAGGCCAGACTGCTCCCAAAGGCAGAAAAATGGGACATGCAGGCGCCATTGTTGGTGGCAAAAACGACACTGCAGCTGCAAAAATGGAGATCATGCAGAGATGCGGGATTCATGTTGTTCAGTCGCCTGCCGAAATTGGAAGCACAGTTGCTAAAGCACTGAATTTAAGGCTGTAGAGGCTGTAAAGGCTGTAAAGGCTTTATTGACCAAAATGCCATTAAAGCCTCTAAAGCCTTTAAAGCTTCTAATGCTTTTACAGCTTTTTATTATTTTTGCACGAATTTTAAAACTGTCACACATGAAATTATTAGAAGGAAAAACAGCACTGATTACCGGAGCATCAAGAGGAATAGGTAAAGCGATTGCTCACAGATTTGCACTGGAAGGTGCTGATATCGCTATTACAAATATTGCTGATGATGAAGATTTCCAGTCAACAATAAAGGAGCTTGGAGGTCATGGAGTCAGGGTAAAAGGTTATGTTTCAAATGCAGCCAGTTTTGAAGATTCCCAGAGGGTTGCGGAACAGATTGTAAAGGATTTCGGAAGAATTGATGTACTTGTAAATAATGCCGGAATTACACGGGATACCCTGTTAATGAGAATGACAGAAGAACAGTGGGACCTTGTTCTCACAGTTAACCTGAAATCGGTCTTTAACCTTACAAAAGCTGTTCTAAACACAATGCTGAAGCAGAAAAGCGGTTCAATAATAAACATGAGCTCGGTTGTTGGTGTCTCAGGAAATGCAGGTCAGAGTAACTATTCTGCTTCAAAGGCAGGGATACTCGGTTTTACAAAGAGTGTGGCAAAAGAAGTAGGATCAAGAAATATACGATGCAATGCAATTGCCCCGGGTTTCATAATTACCGAAATGACTGAGAAACTTCCTGAAGACGTTAAAACAGAGTGGGCTAATAAAATACCGCTCAGAAGAGGAGGAACACCTGAGGATGTGGCAAATACAGCATTGTATCTTGCTTCTGATCTGTCATCGTATGTCAGCGGACAAACAATTCATGTCTGTGGAGGCATGTTAACTTAAAAATATTTATTATATTTACAGAACCGCAGGGCGCCTATCCTTTTAGCACGAGGAAATGCAGCGAGACATATTTATTCCACACTTATTTTAAAAAGGCGCCCTGCTTCTTTTTTTTCACTTGAATGAACGAACTCATTTTCAATCTTATAATCATAATTCCTGTTGCAGGCTTTATTATTGAAAGATATCTTGATCATCTGAATTCAAAAATGTGGTCCGATGCGCTTCCGGCAAAGCTCAGCGGAATTTGTGACAGCAATGAATACAGAAAATCCCAGCTTTATGAAAAAGAGAACAAAAGGCTTGCATTATGGTCTTCGTCTTTTAATCTGCTTGTAATACTCCTGATGATAATTCTCGGTGGCTTTGCAATAGTTGATGATTTTGCAAGGGAATTCAGTCAGAATGTCATTTTGATTGCATTATTGTTTTTCGCTGTAATCGGTTTTGGTTCAGATGTTATAAATATCCCTTTCAGCTTCTATGACAACTTTATTATTGAGAAAAAATACGGGTTTAACACAATGACTATCAGGACATTTATAACCGATCACTTCAAATCGTGGTTTATTGCCATTCTTATAGGCGGCCCTGTATTAGGACTAATAACCTGGTTCTATTATACTTCAGGGAAAAACTTCTGGCTTTATGCCTGGGGCCTGATTACCCTGTTCTCAATTTTTATAAACTTCTTTTACTCTGAACTTATTGTTCCTCTCTTCAATAAACAGGTGCCTCTTCAGGATGGAGAACTGAGATCAAAAATTGAGGAATTTGCAAAAAAAACCGGCTTCAGACTTAAAAATATTTATGTCATTGACGGATCAAAAAGAAGTACCAAGGCAAATGCCTATTTTGCAGGTTTCGGACCAAAGAAAAGAATAGTGCTTTACGATACCCTTCAGAAGGAATTATCTGATGATGAAATAGTTGCAGTTCTGGCACATGAAATAGGACACTATAAGGGAAAACATGTTATCCAGTCTATTGCCCTTTCCTTTGTGATTACAGGACTGATGCTTTATCTCTTTTCAGTTGTTGTCAATTCACCCTATCTGTCTGAATCACTGGGCTCTTCCAATCCAAGTTTTCATCTTGGACTAATTGTATTCGGCATATTATACAGTCCACTCTCTCTTTTAATAGGCCTGATGACCAATTATCAATCACGGAAAAATGAATTTGAAGCAGACCGCTTTGTGAAGAAAAATTTCTCTTCAGTGATTCTCAGCACTGCACTTATAAAGTTGTCTGTTAAAAACCTGTCCAACATGAATCCGCATCCGGCCTATGTCTTTTTTCACTATTCTCATCCTCCTTTGCTGGAAAGATTGGAAAAATTGGAATCATAAAGTATATTTACCTCCTCAAAAATGCCTCCTTAGCTCAGCTGGTAGAGCAGCTCATTCGTAATGAGCAGGTCGTGGGTTCGAGTCCCATTGGAGGCTCAACAAGTAAAGACGTTGCATGCAACGTCTTTACTTTTTAAGAGCGGGAAACGGGGGTCGAACCCGCGACCCTCAGCTTGGGAAGCTGATGCTCTACCACTGAGCTACTCCCGCAAAAATCCCTGCAAATTTAAATTAAAAAATGCATCTGGCAATATTGTGAATAAAATAATGTCCGCCCGAACTTCTGCTCAGTTTCTGTTACCAATAAGTGTATCTGGGATAGCAATTAGAGTAATGCCATTCTTCTTTCCCATATTACCTGAATATAGCTTCTCCGCGGCACTATTCCAGTGTTCGTGAACACCCAGGCTGCCAATGGGCTTTCCACTGTTGTCAGGATCATATACAATTCCATCAGGCCAGTTCTTACTATCGGCTGCCTGGTGAAGATGATCATCAACTCCCGGCATATTTGGACCTTCTTCAAATACATTGTTAGCTCCATCATGCTTGTTTCTTCCGTTCCATTCAGTCCTCAGGAAGTCATAACAGACTGATTCCAGTGCTACCTGATCCTGAGAAACAAAAACAGAATTGCTCCAGTCATTATTAAAAGGAGACATGAAATATTTGACCGGCCCTCTGGTCTCATCGGCTCCACCGCCAAAAAGACCATCAGCTATAAATAATAATGTATTCTGACCGAGATATTTACTACCCATCAGATCAACAAGCACACGGTACTTCTTGTATCCTCCGTTTGAAGCTTTTCCAGCCTGTCTGGGCGACTCTTCCCACAGTGGCGCGATCAGGGCATAATGCAGATGGCTTGCACTTCTGCGGGCATGCGAACCGAAATGATTCTTTGATGTTATGCTTATCCCGGCTGAACCGTGAGGCTTTAGACTGGCTACATTTATCATGTAATCAGCCTGTTCTATTATATCAAATAATTTGTCTGCCTGCTTCTTGTCAGAATAATAAAGGAGTTCCTTTTCGGTAGGTTTTATCAAGGTTCGTCCAAACTGATCAGAGAACTTATCAACATACTTTACATCAGGAAATTCAGCCTGCCAGACTGAATAATTATGCCCGAAAATATGTGAAATAGGATCGCCTACATAAATATCCTGCTGACTTACACCGGCATTATTAACAAGCTCCTTCAGTATTTCAAGTACAACATACGGTGCAGTTTCAGTAGCAGCGCCGAAACGACCTCTGCGCTGACCAGGCTTAATGTCCTTTGACACCGTATAGGCATTTGCCTGTTCATCCTTTGACAAGGCCCAGGAGGCAGTTCCCTGATTTATTTTTATAAATACCTTCTGACCGGCAGAATATCCTTTTTTCTTCCCTGTTTTTTCTTTGTTAAATTGCCTGAACAGTGCATCCCATGCTTTATTCAGATCATTTGAACCTCCCAGTTTCTTAACAGCATCCGAAACCATTTTCCCTGTAACAGCCGCATTTGTATTGGCTTGTGTGAAATACCAGTCGTTGTTTTCGGCCTTATTCCTGCAATTCTCATTTGTTGCATCAGGATTCCATACCCAGACAACAGTACCGGGCTTAACTCCCCGGCCAGTGCCAACAGGCTTATTAGGCCCGTCCTGCGGCCCCATGGGTAAGGCTTCCTGAGATAATGAAACAGAGCTGTTGCTTGTGATATTTACTGCAGCTAGGAATATCAGCAAAGAGACCATCAGGAAAGATGAAGGTGAAAATAATTTTCTCCCACTTGTCTTCATCTTTTTAATAATATATGATAAAGAGACAAGTGAAAGCAGATACAATACAAAGCCCGACATGAAAGGAGCTGTAGCCCTGACACAGGGGTAGGAAGCTCTGGAAGGTTTTGGTATTACCCTGAAAAGAAACCAGGCTGTCGATAATATGCCCATTACAATGAGAACAATCTTTCCCGGAATTCTGATCTTTTTCAGATAATTATAAAATCTTATATACCATTGTTCAATGTTACTGTCATTCAAATCAGGTGCTGCAAACATATTACTGATTATTAACTGATTATTAAGACTAAACTAAATGAATTTTTAAATAAAAAATTCAATGCAAATTAGTCAGAAAACATCAGGGCCTGAACATTATAATGTATAAAATAAGTTAAAAATCACTGAGATTCCATTCCTTATGGAACTGACTCAGGAAATCTTCCATGTATGTATGCCTCGTTTCAGCAAGCTGCCTTGCCGTAACAGTGTTCATCAGTGACTTTAGCAAAAGTAGCTTATCATCAAAATGTCTGATAGTCGACTTTTTGTTCTCGTTCTCATCAGGACTGTATATTCTGTTGTTTCTGAAACCACCGTAATTGAAAGCCCTGGCAATGCCAATGGCACCAATTGCATCAAGCCTGTCCGCGTCCTGAATTATATCAAGCAGCACATCCTCCTTTTTCCCGGATTTATTCCTGCTGCTGAAAGAGATGTATTGCATAACATTCAATATTCTGTTGATTGAATTCTCATTAACAGTGCATTCCATCAGAAAAACTCTCAGTGTCTCCGTTTCATCAGCTGCAGCAGTTCCTGCAAACTTTGAATCGGAATAGTCATGCAGCAGGGCAGCCATTTCAACAAGGAAAGGATCTTCGAGATTCTCCCTTGAATTAATCATTCTAGCCAGATTCCTTACCCTTACTATATGCCACCAGTCATGCCCGCTGTCATAATCTTTCATCTTATTCTTTATGAATGCCTCTGTCTTCAGCAGGATATCTTCTTTGTTCATTTTACCATATTAAATTGTTAGTTGAACATACAAAATATATTTTTGCAAACAATCTATTCTTTGAAAAATGAAGGCAGCAATTATTACAATAGGAGATGAGTTGCTCATTGGCCAGACTATTGACACAAACTCAGCCTGGATAGGCTCAGAGCTCAGCAAATCGGGGTTTGATGTGTTCAGAATAACCTCAGTGCACGATAAACGCGAAGATATCCTGTACGCTCTGAATGAGGTTCTGGGAATAGCTGATGTAGTGCTCATAACAGGTGGCCTGGGACCAACAAGTGATGATATTACAAAGCCTGTATTGTGTGAATTCTTTAACACTAAGTTAGTTGAAAATCAGCAGGTTCTGGATATGATCGTTGAAATGGTTAACAGGAGAAGCAACAGGATGAATGAAAACAACCGGAGGCAGGCATGGGTACCCGAAGCATGCCGCGTTCTTACAAATGCAAAGGGAACAGCTCCGGGCATGTGGTTTGAAAAGGATGGCACAATATATATTTCAATGGCAGGTGTACCTTCTGAAATGAAATATATTATGACAGAACATGTTCTTCCGGAGCTAAACAAACGCTTCACTTCACAGGTTATAATCCATAGAAATATAATGACTTATGGAACTTATGAGGCGAAACTGGCTGAGCTACTGACAGACTTTGAGCAAGGGCTTCCTGAGAATATCAAGCTTGCCTACCTTCCTTCATCGGGGATAATTAAACTGAGACTGACCGGCCGTGGAAATGACCTGCAGGAACTCGAGAAGGAAATTGCAAAGCAGGCTGACATACTTTACAGAACAATTCCTGAATTTATTTATGGAGAAAATGAAGATCCTCTTGAGAAAGTTACCGGGGACCTTCTAAGAAAAAAGAACCTGACAGTCTGCATGGCTGAAAGCTGTACAGGAGGTGCTATCTCACATCTTCTGACAAATATTCCGGGCAGCTCCGATTACTATAAGGGTTCAGTTATTGCATATTCAAATTCGGTAAAAAAAGATATTCTGGGTATTCCTGAGTCAGTTTTGGATTCTCATGGCGCTGTTAGCGAACAAACTGTCAAAATGATGGCAGAAGCAGGAAGGAGAGTGCTTGATGCTGACTTTTGCCTGGCAACTTCCGGTATTGCCGGACCGGCCGGAGGCAGCGATGAAAAGCCTGTGGGAACACTTTGGACAGCAGTTGCATCATCACATGAAACAATTGCTGAAAAATTTGTCTTTGGAAAAGACAGGGAAACGAATATCCGAAGGTTCTCAATGGCAGCCCTTAACCTGCTGAGAAAACAGATTATCAAACACTAAGTAGAGCCTGAGAAATAAATTAAAAAAAGTCGCAGAAATATTTGTATAATAAGATAAAAATCACGTTCTTTGCGCTTCAATTTTAAAGGACAAACGTAAGTAAAGCAGTAAAACGAAACATCAATGTCAAAGATTTGTCAGGTCACAGGAAAGAAGGCAGTAGTAGGAAACAATGTTTCCCACTCAAAGAGAAGGACCAAAAGGAAATTTTATCCTAACCTTTTCGTTAAGAGATACTATCTGCCAGAGGAAGAGAGATGGATTTCACTGAAAGTATCAGCAGCAGGTATTCGCCTTATAAGCAAAAATGGTCTTGCAAGCGTACTCAAGGAAGCCAAAGAAAAAGGTTACATTTTGAATTATTAAACAAGTATAGAAAATGGCAAAGAAGGCTAAGGGTAACAGGCAGCAGGTAATTCTTGAATGTACAGAGCATAAGGAAAGTGGAATGCCAGGTACATCAAGGTATATTACAACCAAGAACAGGAAAAACACTCCTGACCGTCTTGAAAGAAAAAAGTACAATCCGATTCTTAAGAAATACACTCTTCACAGAGAAATAAAATAAATATTTAAACCATGGCAAAGAAAGTTGTTGCAACACTTAAGACTGGCACAGGTAAGGCATTTACAAAATGCATCAAGATGACCAGGTCAGATAAAACAGGTGCTTACATGTTCAAGGAAGAAGTCGTTCATAACGATCATATCAAGGATTTCTTCACAAAGAAGTAAAAGAATATTAACTGAATACTGTGGCTTTCTTCTTTGCGGAAGGAAGCCTTTTTTTTCTGTAACAAGCTTATTTTCAATAAATTTTAAGTAATGGCCTTATTAGGATTTTTCGGAAAGGAAAAGAAGGAGAGCCTTGACAAAGGACTTGAGAAAACCAAGGAAAGTGTCTTTTTGAAGCTTTCAAGGGCAGTTGCCGGAAAATCGAAGGTGGATGATGATGTGCTCGACAAGCTCGAAGAAGTACTCGTTTCATCTGACGTCGGTGTAGATACCACATTGAAAATAATTGAAAGAATAGAAAAAAGGGTAGCAAGAGATAAGTATCTGAATACAAGCGAACTTAATACCATACTTAAGGAGGAAATTGCTTCTCTTCTTGAAAAGAACCAGGCTGATTCAGGCCTTGATTTCAGTGCTTCACTTAAGAACAAACCCCATGTTATAATGGTAGTAGGGGTAAACGGGGCAGGCAAGACAACAACTATTGCAAAACTTGCTCACCAGTATAAAACGGCTGGTAAAAGTGTTCTCGTCGGAGCAGCTGATACCTTCCGGGCGGCAGCCATCGATCAGCTTCAGGTATGGGCCGACAGGGTAGGAGTACCTCTCGTAAAACAGCAAATGGGTTCTGATCCGGCATCAGTGGCTTTTGACACACTCAGGTCGGCTGTTGCAGCTTCAGCTGAAGTAGTTATAATCGATACTGCCGGCAGACTCCATAACAAGATCAACCTGATGAATGAATTGTCAAAGATAAAACGGGTAATGGAGAAGGTAGTGCCGGAAGCGCCTCATGAGGTACTTCTTGTTCTTGACGGATCAACCGGACAAAATGCCTTTGAGCAGGCAAAGCAATTCACTTCTGCCACCGATGTTACAGCGCTTGCAATAACAAAGCTTGATGGTACAGCTAAAGGCGGAGTTGTAATCGGTATATCCGATCAGTTCAATATTCCTGTTAAATATATAGGAGTGGGTGAAAAGCTTGATGACCTTCTGGTTTTCAACAGGTTTGAGTTCGTTGATTCTCTTTTCAGCTCAGGACAGCAGGGACTTGGTAAATGAAAAACAGCAGAAAAATAAACATAATAACACTTGGCTGTTCCAAAAATGTCGTTGATTCAGAAAAGCTTCTCCGCCAGATTGAAGCCGGTGGTTTCGACATCGCATATAACGAGGCGGACCATACAGCCGGCACAGTCATAATAAATACCTGCGGATTCATCAACGATGCAAAGGAAGAAAGCATTGACACAATCCTTAAATATGTAAAAGAACAGAAGGCTGGAACCATTGATAACCTGTATGTTATGGGTTGTCTCGCTGAGCGTTACATGGATGCTTTACAGGCTGAAATACCTGAAGTAAGCAAATACTTCGGCGTCAACCACATGCAGGATGTGCTTACCGAGCTCGGCATAAAACAAAATGATGAATTACTTACTGAAAGAGCTCTTACAACACCGGCACATTTTGCTTACCTTAAAATTGCTGAAGGCTGTGACCGCACATGCTCTTTCTGTGCTATTCCCGGTATAAGGGGACCTTATATTTCCCGCCCTGTTGAAGATATTGTGGAAGAAGCTGAAAAACTGGCAGCAAAAGGTGTTAAGGAACTGATATTGATTGCCCAGGATTTAAGTTATTACGGTATTGACCTTTACAGGAAACAGATGCTGCCCGGATTGCTTCGTGAGCTCCTCAGAATCAATGGATTTGAATGGATCAGGCTGCATTACCTGTATCCTGCAAATTTTCCGTGGGAACTGGTTCCGCTTATCCGCGATAATCCGGCTGTCTGCAAATACATTGATATACCTGTTCAGCACATTTCCGATAATATGCTCGGAATGATGAGAAGATCACATAATAAACAGGAAACACTGACTATCCTGAACAGGCTCAGAAATGAATTACCGGGTTCAGTCATCAGAACAACACTTATTGCCGGACATCCGGGAGAAACCGAAGAAGATTTCAATGAACTAAAGAATTTAATTTCTGAATTCAGGTTTGACAGGCTGGGCGTGTTCAAATATTCACACGAGGAAGATACCTATTCCTTCAGGCAATTCCAGGATGAGATCCCTGATGAAACCAAGGAAGCAAGGGTTGCTGAACTTATGGAAATTCAGCAGAACATTTCAGCAGAGCTTAATGAGAAACTTATAGGGAAAGTGTTCAAAGTTTTGATTGACAGGAGGGAAGGTGAGTATTTTGCTGGCAGAACTGAATTTGACAGTCCTGAAGTTGACCAGGAAGTACTTATTCCGGCAGAATACAAATTAAAACCCGGTAATTTCTACCGGGTCCTTATCACAAAAACAAGTGATTTCGATCTTTTCGGAATTCCACAGCCGGAATAAGTGAAGCTTCCGGCTGAGAATCCTTATTATTTCAATCCGTGTTTTCTTCAGTTGTTTCGGAAGAATCAGATTTTTTCTTCTGAATTTTTATTTTAATCTCAGATTTGGCTGAATTGAAGCCCACATGAATTGTATCTCCATCCTGCTGCGAAGCCTTTATAAGTATCTCAGCCATAGGATCTTCAAGATATTTCTGTATTGCTCTCTTAAGCGGACGGGCACCATAATTGGCATCGAAGCCCTTTTCTGCAATAAAATCCCTGGCAGCAGTTGCAATCTTAAGTGTATAACCAAGTGATTTTACCCTTTCATACAGACCTTTCAGCTCAAGATCAATTATTTTGTTAATATCCTCTTTTCCAAGTGAATTGAACATAATTACATCATCTATCCTGTTCAGAAATTCAGGAGCAAAAGTCTTCTGAAGGGCTTTCTGCAGAATGCTCCTTGTCTGTTCATCACGCGATGCTTTCTTTGCCTGCGTGTCAAATCCTATCCCATGTCCAAACTCAGAAATCTGTCTTGTTCCGATATTTGACGTAAGAATTACTATTGTATTCCTGAAATCAACCCTGCGTCCCAGGCTGTCAGTAAGCTGGCCTTCATCCAATACCTGAAGCATTATATGGAACACATCAGGGTGGGCTTTCTCAATCTCATCAAGTAAAACAACAGAATATGGTTTTCTTCTTACCTTCTCAGTAAGCTGACCTCCTTCTTCATAGCCTACATATCCGGGAGGAGCTCCTACAAGGCGCGATACGGAAAATTTTTCCATATACTCGCTCATGTCAATCCTTACAAGGTTATCAGTTGTATCGAACAGGAATTTTGCCAGAACTTTTGCAAGCTGGGTCTTTCCAACGCCTGTAGGGCCCAGGAAGATAAATGTTCCGATTGGTTTATTGGGATCTTTCAGTCCGGCACGGTTTCTCTGGATTGACTTTACGACTTTCAGAATTGCTTCATCCTGACCAATTACACTGCCTTTGAGTTCTTCTGCCATGTGCAGGAGCCGTGTACCTTCAGTCTGGGCTATCCGCTGAACAGGAACACCCGTCATCATTGCAACTACTTCCGCAACCTTCTCAGCATCAACTGTTTCCCTGTTAACAGCAAGCTCTTTTTCCCATTTTTTCTTTTCGACTTCAATCATGTCAAGCAGATCTTTCTCCCTGTCACGGAAGCTGGCTGCCTTTTCAAAGTTCTGGTTTTTGACAGCAGTCATTTTCTCCTTCTTGGTCTCTTCAAGCTGCTTTTCAAGAGAAAGGATCCTTTCCGGAACCACTATATTTGAAATATGCACCCTTGAGCCTGATTCATCAAGGGCATCAATAGCCTTATCAGGAAGATGCCTGTCTGAAATATACCTGTTGGTCAGCTTTACACAGGCTTCAATAGCATCCTCGGTATAATTAACATTATGATGTTCCTCATACCTCTCCTTTATATTATGGAGTATATGTATAGTTTCTTCTATTGAAGTAGGTTCAACAATCACTTTCTGAAACCTTCTTTCAAGGGCTCCGTCTTTTTCAATGTGCTGCCTGTATTCGTCAAGAGTAGTGGCTCCGATGCACTGTATTTCACCACGGGCCAATGCTGGTTTAAGCATATTGGCAGCATCGAGCGATCCGGTAGCACCGCCGGCGCCGACAATTGTATGAATTTCGTCAATGAACAGGATTATATTGTCATTTTTGGAAAGCTCATTAAGAATTGCTTTCATTCTCTCCTCAAACTGACCGCGGTATTTTGTTCCTGCTACAATCGATGCAAGGTCGAGGGCAACAACGCGTTTGTTGAAAAGTACCCTCGATACATTCTTTTTGATAATACGCAGTGCAAGGCCTTCTGCGATGGCTGACTTACCAACACCCGGCTCACCGATAAGCACGGGATTGTTTTTCTTTCTTCTTGAAAGTATCTGTGCCAGCCTTTCAATTTCCCTTTCCCTGCCAACAACAGGATCGAGGCGTCCTTCCTCTGCAGCTTTTGTCAGGTCGATACCGAAATTGTCAAGAACAGGAGTATCAGATGAAGACTTGGATGAAGAAGCTGCCGGCCCTCTGCCCGGACCGCCAAGAGCCTGGCCTTCATCGTCTTCGTCGCGCGGGAAATCAGCCTTTGCCCTGGGTGTTTCAGTTTCAACCATCCTTCTCACTGACTGATATGTAACATCAAGCTCAGTTAAAAATCTTGTGACAAGAGCATTTTCATCTTTAAGAATAGCAAGCAAAAGATGCTCAGTATCAATTGTAGGGCTCTTCAGTGATTTCGCTTCAAGGTAAACCAGCTTCAGAATCCTTTCAGTGCTTCTAAGAAGAGGTATTACCTCATTATCTGCAACAGGTATAGGGCTTTCAACCTTAATGCTTTTTTCAAGTGAACCCTTAAGTACCATCAGGTCAATTCCCTGGTTAATCAGTATTTCTATTGCTGCACTCTCTCCGTCTCTAAGAATACCAAGAAATAAATGCTCAGGACTTATATGACTGTTCCCCAGTCTTATTGCTTCCTCTTTTGAATATCCAAGAATATCTTTAACTCTCTGTGAAAATTGTGAATCCATTTTTCCTCCTCTGCTCCAGTAATTTTAATTATTATCCGCCATTCTGTCAGATTCTGACTGACAAAACTCCAATTCACCCGATTTTCAAAGGTAAATTATGAATAATATCTGTATGTCAATTTCCATGCCCATTTATGAACAATTGTTGTTAAAAATTCACAGGTTTTAAACACCGGAAATAGGCAAATTTTGACTATTTTCGTAAGTCCAATCCTGAATTAAATGATTGGCATGTAAATACTTAATTTATAATCTGTTATGTCGGATCGAGAGAGAATCATCAAGGTTAATATTGAGGAGGAAATGAAATCGGCTTACATCGATTATTCGATGTCAGTCATTGTGTCAAGGGCGTTACCGGATGTCAGGGATGGTCTGAAACCTGTTCATCGCAGGGTGCTTTTTGGAATGTCAGAGCTTGGTGTTCAGGCAAATAAGCCATATAAGAAAAGTGCCAGGATAGTGGGAGAGGTGCTTGGTAAGTACCATCCTCATGGCGACTCATCAGTATATGAGGCCATGGTAAGAATGGCCCAGGAGTGGTCACTGAGGTATCCGCTTGTTGATGGTCAGGGTAATTTCGGGTCAGTTGATGGTGACAGTCCTGCTGCAATGAGGTACACTGAAGCAAGGCTTAAGAGAATCGCGGAAGAAACTCTTGCAGATATAGAAAAGGAGACAGTTGACTTTCAGCCAAACTTCGATGACTCACTATCGGAGCCAGTTGTTCTGCCAACAAGAATACCTAATTTATTAGTTAACGGAGCTTCAGGTATAGCAGTCGGTATGGCAACAAATATGCCTCCGCATAACCTCACCGAAGCAATAAATGCAACAATAGCCTATATTGATAACAATGAGATAACCTCGGAAGAACTGCTTCATTTAATTAAGGGGCCCGATTTTCCCACAGGAGGTATCATCTACGGTAACCAGGGTATAAAGGATGCCTGCGAAACCGGCAGGGGAAGGATAGTTGTAAGGGCCAAGACCGAAATTGAACTCACTCATTCTGGAAGGGAATGCATAATTGTCACTGAAATACCTTATATGGTAAATAAGGCTGAAATGATAAAAAAGATCGCAGACCTTATAAATGAGAAGAAGCTTGAAGGTATTTCCTATATAAATGACGAGTCAGACCGCAATGGTATGAGGGTTGTCATAATACTTAAGAAAGAGGCAAGTGCAAATGTTGTGCTTAACAATCTTTTCAAATATACCTCTCTTCAGACTTCATTCGGTGTAAATAATATTGCTCTTGTCAAGGGCAGGCCGAAAACTCTCAATACAAAGGACCTTATCCATTATTTTGTAAAACATCGCCATGATGTAATACTCAGAAGAACACGCTATGAACTTGATCAGGCTGAAAAAAGAGCTCATATACTTGAAGGTCTGATAATTGCCAGCGATAATATAGATGAGGTAATTGCTATTATCAAGGCTTCACAGAATCCCGACATGGCCAGGGAAAGGCTTATGGAACGTTTCGGTCTGTCAGAAATACAGTCAAAGGCAATTGTGGAAATGAGGCTCAGGCAGCTTACCGGACTGGAGCAGGATAAATTGCGTGCTGAGTACAAGGAAGTTATGGATCTTATAGAGTATCTTAAGAGTGTCCTTGAAAGCCTTGATCTCCAGATGAAAATAATAAAGGATGAACTCATAGAGATAAAAGAAAAATACGGCGATGAAAGACGCACTGAAATAGTACCCAATGCTGAAGAATTCAATCCTGAAGACTTCTATGCTGATGAGGAAATGGTGATTACGATTTCACACCTCGGTTATATCAAACGTACACCTTTAACTGAATTCAGAAGACAGGCAAGAGGTGGTACCGGGGCAAAAGGAGGAACAACACGTGAGGAAGATTTTATTGAGCACCTGTATATCGCAACAATGCATAATACAATGCTGTTTTTCTCAAGAAAAGGAAAATGCTTCTGGCTCAAGGTATATGCAATCCCTGAAGGATCAAGGACTTCAAAGGGCAGAGCTATGCAGAACCTGATAAATATTGAACCTGACGACAGTGTGAGGGCTTTCATCAATGTGAAAAACCTGAATGATGAAGATTACATTAATAATAATTATATAGTTCTCTGTACTACCAAGGGAATTATAAAGAAAACCTCCCTTGAAGCTTATTCCCGCCCGCGCGCGAATGGTGTTAATGCAATAACAGTACGTGAAGGTGATGAGCTGCTTGAAGCAAGGATGACAAATGGTCAGCATCATATTATGCTGGCGATAAAATCGGGCAGGGCGCTGAGATTTCCTGAATCGCTGGTAAGGCCAATGGGAAGAACAGCATCAGGAGTGAGGGGCATAAGGCTTGCCAATGAGGAATCTGATTTCGTTATTGGTATGATAACTGTTGAGGGCAAGGAGAAAGAAATCCTGGTTGTTTCAGAAAAAGGATACGGCAAAAGATCAGATATAGATGAATACCGTATTACAAACCGGGGTGGGAAAGGCGTGAAAACAATCAACATTACTGAAAAAACAGGAAAGCTGATTGCGCTTAAGGATGTTACTGACAGTCATGACCTTATGATAATCACCCAGTTCGGAAACATTCTGAGAAGTCCAGTGTCGGCATTGAGGGTAATGGGCAGGGCAACACAGGGTGTCAGACTCATAAATCTGAAGGAAAATGATATCATCGCTTCAGTGGCAAGTGTCCTTGTAAATGAGGAAGATGAAGGTGAAAATGGTGCCGTTTCGGATCAAAATTCAACCAACGATCAGGAAAATGGCAAAGAATTTGATGTTTAAGAAGTAATATTATACATTTGGAAAAATTTTTAAGAAAATTAAAATTAAAGTAATAATCATGAAAAAGTTTTTTCTGCTAATTGCAGTCATCAGTATTTCAATCGGCGCCATGTCCCAGAAGGGTAAGGTAACGAGTGCTTTAAGTTACATAGATCAGGGTCAGCTTGACAAAGCAAAGGAAGCAATAGATCAGGCACTTCTGGATGAGAAATCAGCAACATGGCCAAATACCTTTTTTGCAAAGGGTAAACTGGCTCAGGCTGCATGGGAATCAGATAATCCCAAGTATAAAGAGTTCTATAAGGATGCTCTTACTGAAGCTTACAATGCATACGAAAAAGCAATTGAGCTTGATCCTAAAGGTGCAATAAAGAAGAAAATCATTACGACAATGGCTTACAGCTCATTGTCATCTGATTTCTACAACCAGGGAAGTATGCTGTTCGAAGCAAAAGATTTTAAAAATGCTTTAAATTCTTTTGAAACACAGATTAAAATATGTGAAGGTGACAGGTATGTAGGTGCAATTGATACAGGTATGTATTATAACGCTGGACTTGCTGCTTCAAATTCTGGCAATTATGATGCTGCTCTCAAATATTTCCAGAAATGCGCCGATATGAAGTACATGGGTATTACTCCTTATTATCAGATGTATGAAGCTTACCTTGGAAAAGGTGATACAACCAAGGCAGAATCAACACTTATTGAGCTGCCAAAACTTTTCCCTGATGACAAAACTGTAACTCTTCAGTTAATTGACCTCTATATCAAGAGTGGTAAAAATGCTGAAGCACAGAAATATATAAAGATTGCAAAAGAAGCTGATCCTACAAACTATACTCTCTATTTTGCTTCCGGAATTATTTTCCTTAACGAAGAAAATTACGATTCTGCAATTCCTGAGCTTCAGAAATCAATTGACCTTAATCCTGAAGTTTTTGATACACAGTACGGAATAGGAGCAGCCTATATCAACAAAGCTGCTGACATGTTTAAGTCAGCTAATGAGATTATGGATGTGAAAAAGTACAGTGAAGCTGTTGATGCTGCAAATGCAGTTTATGCAAAAGCTCTTCCTTATATGGAAAAAGCAAATCAGCTGAATCCTGAAGATGTTTATACAATGAGAAGCCTCCAGGAACTTTACTACAGAATGAAGTTGACTGACAAGTACAATGCAATCAAAACAAAACTTGAAGCTGCAGGTGTAAAATAAGTCTGTAAAATATTCTTTTTGAAAGAGGGACTGAAGATCCCTCTTTTTTTTTCTGTAAGGTGGGGGTAAAGGACTGTTAACTTTATATGAGCTTCTGTCTAATTCAAAATTATTCTATTTGACATAATATTAATTATAGGCAAATAGTATAAATCTGATGAAATGTCTGATATTATGATCTTATGGCCCTTAGCCCTGTGCTATCAGCTATCAGCTATCAGCTCTACACTTTCCGCTTTATAACTCCTACACCAGGCCTGTCAGGTAAAATCAATTTACCACCGACAACCTGAACTCCATCGTAAATATCATTTGCGATAAGTAAATTTCCGTCAAGATCTGCCCAGTCTACCATCGGAC
>ERZ795055.1579-NODE-1579-length-18185-cov-124.768560_pt1 | contig 18185 bp, 16 predicted proteins | sample MGYA00375139_ERZ795055 | MGnify/ENA primary metagenome ERZ795055 (study PRJEB30184, sample SAMN05720283) | anaerobic digester metagenome | isolation source: active sludge of municipal wastewater-treating anaerobic digesters | place: USA | collected 2015-01-23 ... | reverse complement strand
ACGCCGCGCCCCGCGAAGTCGCCGAAGTGCTCGACCGCCTGTGGGGCGGGCCGGAAACGCTGATCGTCGTCAGCTCCGACCTCTCGCATTTCCTGCCCTACGCCGCCGCCCAGCAGATCGACCGCGACACCTGCGCCCACATCCTGCAACTCGACACCCACATTCGCCCCGAACAAGCCTGCGGCGCCTATCCGATCAACGGCCTGCTGCTCGCCGCCCGCCAGCGCGGGCTGGTGCCGCAACTGATCCACCACTGCAATTCCGGCGATACGGCGGGCGACAAACAACGCGTCGTCGGCTATGCCGCCTTCAGCTTCACCGAGGCTGGCCATGAATGATCCCGGCAACACCCTGCTGACGCTGGCGCGCAACGCCATCGCCGCCCGTTTCGGCCAGCCACCGGCACCGGTTGCGGTCGACCGCCCGGAACTGGCAAAAATGGGGGCCACCTTCGTCACCCTCACGCAGCAAGGTCAGTTGCGCGGCTGCATTGGCAGCCTGGAAGCCTGGCGTCCGCTCGCACAGGATGTTCAGGAAAACGCCCGCGCCGCCGCCTTTCGCGACCCGCGCTTCGCGCCGCTGGAAGCCGACGAACTGCCGCACACGCGAGTCGAAGTCTCGCTGCTCAGCCCCGCCGAACCGATGAGCTTCCGCGACGAAGCCGACGCGCTGGCCCAACTGCGCCCCGACATCGACGGCGTCATCTTCAGCGCCGGCAGCCGGCGCTCGACCTTCCTGCCGCAAGTCTGGGAACAACTGCCGCAACCCGCCGAATTCATGGCCCGCCTCAAGCAGAAGGCCGGACTGCCGGCCAATTACTGGGGGTCGGATGTGCGCCTCGAACGCTACACCGTCCACAAATGGAAGGAGGCCATGTCATGAGCCTGCCCGAATCCAACTACCCCAGCCGCTGGTGGCATGCGCTGCCCGATGGCCGCATCCAGTGCGACCTCTGCCCGCGCGACTGCAAGCTGCACGAAGGCCAGCGCGGCGCCTGCTTCGTGCGCCAGATGGTCAATGGCGCCATGCAACTCACCACCTACGGCCGCTCCTCCGGCTTCTGCATCGACCCCATCGAGAAAAAGCCGCTCAACCACTTCTACCCCGGCAGCAGCATCCTCTCCTTCGGCACCGCCGGCTGCAACCTCGCCTGCCGCTTCTGCCAGAACTGGGACATCTCCAAGTCGAAGGACATGGACCGCCTGATGGACGAAGCCAGCCCGCAAGCCATCGCCGCCGCCGCCAAACGCTACGGCGCCGACGCCGTCGCCTACACCTACAACGACCCGGTCATCTTCGCCGAATACGCCATCGACACCGCGCTCGCCTGCCGCGAACAGGGCATCCGCAACGTCGCCGTCACCGCCGGCTACATCTACCCGGCGCCGGCGCGCGAACTGTTCGCCGTCATGGACGCCGCCAACGTCGACCTCAAGGCCTTCACCGAGGATTTCTACCACAAGCTCTGCGTCGGCCACCTGCAGCCGGTGCTCGACACGCTCGCCTACATCCACCACGAAACCGACTGCTGGCTGGAAATCACCACCCTGCTGATCCCCGGCCAGAACGACAGCGCGCAGGAAATCAACGAACTTTCCACCTGGGTCGCCCGCGAACTCGGGCCGGACGTGCCGCTGCACTTCACCGCCTTCCACCCCGACTGGAAGATGGACGACCTGCCGCCGACACCGCCCGCCACCCTGATCCAGGCCCGCCGCATCGCCCTCGACGCCGGCCTGCACCACGTCTTCACCGGCAACATCCACGACAGCGAAGGCGGCACCACCTTCTGCTCGAGCTGCCACGCCGCGCTCATCGTCCGTGATTGGTACGACATTCGACGCTACGACCTCGACCCCGCAGGCCGCTGCCCGCACTGCCAGACCGCCATCGCCGGGCGCTTTGGCAAAATGCTGGGGCGCGACGGCCGGGCCTTCGGGCCACAAAGAATTCCAGTACATCTGGGAACGTAAGATGCGGATTTGGTTTTTGCCATTTTTTTGGCGTCGACCGCAACAGGCTTAAAAACTTGGGTGGCAGTGATTATTTGCGGACCGGTTCAAGTTGCAAGCCGTAAATATACACTTTACAATCGGCTGATGATTAAGTCATTTGTTTACAAAGGCTTGGAGGCGTTTTTTCGGAGCGGCAGCAAAAAGGGCATTCAGCCGCATCATGCCAGTCGCCTCCGTCTACAACTGACCATGCTCGACAAAGCCAGGCAGATCAAGGACATGAGCGCACCTGGTTGGCGTTTACACCAGCTAAGCAATGGACACTGGTCAGTCTGGGTTAACGGCAACTGGCGGATGACTTTTTATTTTGAAGGCGAAGACGCCATCCTGGTCGATTATCAGGATTACCACTGAGAGGTCGCGATGAGCAGAATGCACAACCCCGCCCACCCCGGCGAAATACTACGTGAATGGATTCCCGAAAGCGTGACGGTCACCTCAGCCGCCACTCAGCTCGGCGTTTCGCGCGTGACGCTGTCGAAAATTCTTAACGGCAAGGCAGGCATTACCGCCGACATGGCGCTGCGTCTTGCAGCCTGGCTGTGCACCTCGCCCGAAGTCTGGCTGGAGATGCAAGCTGCTCACGACCTCTGGCTGGCTGAGCAAAAACCTTTGCCGGAAGTCCAACCGTTGCGCCTGGCCGCATAGTGATTTTTGCCCGTTTTTGGCGGTCGACCGCGACAATACCGGTCAACCGCCCTCAGGCGCTCTCAAGCACCGCAAAAATCAGCGTCCCTTGGCAGGAGCCGCCGGCTTCACCCCGGCAAACACCGGCCGCGGCTGGTGCGCCACGTAATCCGCCACATCGATGGCATCCTGATCGCTCAAGGAATCCGGCTGGCCCATCGGCATCTTGCTTTTGATGAAAGCTGCCGCCGTTTCGGTTCGCGCCATACCGGCGCCCGTGTTGTACGACTGCTTGCCCCAAACGGGCGGGAACACATAGCCGCCGCTGCCATCCGGCGTACCTACCCCCTGCGGGCCGTGGCAACTGGCGCACTTCGCCGTGTAGATCGTTGCCCCGCGCGCCCGATCCGGCTTCAGCGCAACATCCACCTGCCCCATCCCGCGCCCGGCCACCTGGCTCCCCACCGGCACCCCGGTAGACAGCCAGCGGATGTAGATCAGCATCGCATTCATTTCCTGCGAATCCCAGGCCAGCGGACGGCCGTTCATCGAACGCTCGAAACAATCGTTGATCCGCGTCTGCAAGGAAATCACCCGGCCATCGCGCACGTTGTACATCGGAAACAGCGCCGTCAGCCCGACATACGGGCTGGCATACGCCTGCGTGCCCCCGGCGATATGGCAACTCGAACAATTCAGCCCATTGCCCACGTTATGCGGCAACTGCTTGCGCGTGTCGTTCATCAACTGCCTGCCCAAGCGCACCGCATCCCCCTCCGGCCCGGCGGGGATGGTGGTGTCGGCGGGGACGACCAAGGGAACGTCGGCGGCTATGGCGATTGCGCTAGCTGCCAGGCCGGCGACGAGGATGAAGGTAGGTAGAGCGGCCGACGAACGGTTATCTCTCAAGTGCTACTCCTGATATGACTGCGGGAGACCAAAGCCATTATGGCATCGAATACAGCAAAGCATTTTCAACCTGCTTTTAGCACCAACCTCGACAGGGAAAGCTAAATGTAGCCTAGCTCCTTTGATGCCCGGGATTTTTCACAATTCACTGCTCCAACTCTTGTCTAGTTCTTTCTGCTATATGATTGTATGCCCATAAATGTCCACAATAATAATCTAGCAACCATAGCGTATCGCTTATTGCTTCTAATATTTGATCTAGTGTTTCATCGTCTGGAGGCTTACCTCCTATATGAGCAATCCGATTTCGAATAGTTACTGCTTTTTTTAGTAAATTCATAATGGATTCTGGCGGAGGAAGTACCTTACCTTCTATGGTGTTGATAACAGGAATTCTTGGCAGGTATTCAGTTAACAACTTTGTTACTGGTGGGCTAGGAATATTTTCTACGAGCCAAGCAGTGTCAGGGATAAGTGTGCCTATGGTGGATTTAACAGCCACCTCCAGTGCAGAAAGCCCTGTAATTAATGAGCTTCTTGCATTACCAATTCTTTGACTCCATGCCTCTCTAAATAACTCATGATGTACGGGCTCTTGTGTTTTACTTAATATGATTTTATTTATGTCTTCTCGTGCTTTTTCTGAGATGCGTACACTTGATGACGAAATGAAAAGTCTTGTCAAAAACGACGATGGTGCTGGATGCCAAAATACATTATCTCTTGACCAATATAAACCTCTTGTACTAATTGGGCCATGTGGACCAAGCGTGTTAGTTCTCCAGCGTACCGCATTTATTATCAACCTACATGCATCTGAAAGTTCTTTGTTGATTTGGCTTATATATGATCTAAAGTATTCTGGAAAATCATCCATTGACGGCAAGACAATTTCTTGCCCATCTTGATCCTTGTACTTTTGGCGCCATTCTGCTTCATTATCGATAATTGAATTACTTTCTATGTGTTCAAATACCTCTTGGTTCTTAGGTGACAAGTCAAGATTTACCTTAGCAGTGCAAAACGCGTGTTGCGACTTATGACCAATTTTTTCCTCTTCTTCGTTTGGAGCACGCAACTCCACATTAACCAAGTGGATTCCCGGTACATTAAACTGGAATACTTTTTCTTTCCAAAGTTTCAACTCTCTTACTGTGTATTCGAGCTTGAAGTGTATTCTTACCCTTAACAAAAAGTAGACAACAATAATTTCCAATATCCCAGAATACAGTGCAGCCGAAAACGGCCATGCCGTATGGAATCGTGAGCTTTCACGCCGTTATTTACTTGCTTAAATTCCAAGCAAACCGGACAAGCGAAACCTTACCCGCGCATCATCTGGGACGCAACTAAGGAGGGTGCCCCCAGTTTTATGCGAAATTACATCCCTAAACTAATTACATTGTCTGCCACTGATTCACTCAATTCATCGTGAGACGCCACTAGGATTTGATCGAAGCCTACCGAGGACAGAAAGCCAAGCATTGACGATGTTCGATCCACGTCGCACCCGTGCGCCGGTTCGTCAAGAATGAGTAAAGAAGAATTCGGAATGAAGGTTTTTGTTAGTGCCACCCGAACTGCAAGAGCCAATACATCCAACGTGCTACCGCTCAGCGATTGAATACTCTTCCCGTTGACCTTGAAGCCACCAGAATCCTTGGTTACGACACTGTTCTCGCCACGTAACTGAGTAAAGAAACTGCTTACGGCTGCAAGCACGGTGTTCCATAAATTATCTGTGATTAAAGGCTTTAAGACCCGCATCTTCTTCAATAATTTGTTGTTGAAGGATATGTTTTCGATGTCGGCTCTATATTCTTCAACTCGGAGTTTGGCGAAATCCAGACGCTGTTGGGCAACCCGAAGCCCTGAATTGAACGCCATTCTCTTCACCTGGAGATATTCTAGTTCGTTGGTCATTTCTGACGTTGTATCGTAGTGCTTGCTCCATCGTTCATATGCTGCATCCCACTTTGCCCTGATTGGAGCCAAGTCGATAGCTGGCCTTGCCGCCAATGTTGCCGAGGCGGCATCAAGCTTTACCTTAATGTCAGCCAAATACTTGGCGCGAGTTTCAGCTTCGCCCTCGGCCTTGGCTACCTCCCTAGCCTTGGTTTCTAGAGATTCCAATTCCGCCTTCAACTGCCGGACACCTAGGTCACCACCCAGTGGGGCATCTCCTTTCCAAGAAGTTTTCGGTGGGTAGAAGTTCAGATCAAACTCCAAATACCCTGCGATTTGGCGGGTAAGAGCCTCTCGGTGGTGCACTTCTTGGCGCACCTGCCCCATGTGTGCTTGCATCGCCTGATAATGCTTGCGCATTTTCTCGGCGGGCTCAATTCTGGTATTAATGACTGCAATTTTTTGCTGCGTAGCTTCATTCTTTGCGATGATGTCTTCCCGCTTCGAAACATCAGCCCCACAGGTGGGGCAAATTCCCCCAACGATCAAGCTTTTCTCCAACATCTTGGCTTCAGCGTAGCTGTCGGCAATTAGACGTTCCAAAGGACGCATACGATTTTCCAGTCGACTGACCGCTTCCTCGAACGCTTGCTGCGTGCCTTTCCAATGCACCGTTGGATAAACCGGTATAGCTAGGAAATCTTGATATGCTGCACGTACCGTGGCGCGCTGGTCGGCACCGTCGATTTCTCGGCGCAGGTTGTCGATTTTGATCAAGTCGACCGGGAAGGCAGCTCTAGTTTTTGCCTCTTGTAATTCACTGTCAGCCTTCGCTGAAGCAGCTTTCAAGGTCTTGACCTCGGTTTCGGCTTGGTTGCGAGCCTCAATCTTTTCCTCTGCTTCGCTCAATTTTGCGAGTGCAGAGTCGTAAATTGGAGCATGCATCTTCTCGTATGTTTTGTTGGCCACTTCAATTTTCTTGGTTAATTCTGCAATCCTTGAAGTAATTCTTGGAAGTTCGCTCGGGACAGGAGGCATCTCTTTCTGTGCAATGACTAACTCGGCTTCCGCAGCCTCCAGCTTTTCTCTGATCGGTGCCTCGGAACCAAGGAGCAATTTTTCATGCATGGCTCCAATGATCCGGTCGACTAGGTCAAAGTCGGCGAGTTTGGACATGAGTCCGGAGACAGCGGTGGGGCCATCGTCGAGAGCACCGCGCAATCCAGACTGGTCTGCCATCATCAGAACAGAGGCAGTCTTGGCATCGGCTCCCAAAAGTTGAGCAGCGAAGGCAGAAACTTCGTTCTGTCCGGTAACCAACACCTTTCCATCCATGACGACCTCTGCGCCACCCTTGCTGCGGGTAAAGGTGTACAGCGTGCGGTCAAGGTTAACGACAAGCTTCGCTTTTAACTCACTTTCTTTACATCCCCAAGTGGCCGTGTCTCCTAACGTACCGCGAAGGCTCTTTGTTCCGTATAGCGCATAGAGAACTGCTTCGATAACACTGCTTTTACCCGCCTCATTTGCTCCCCTCAAGAGCTGTAATCCATTGGTGAATTTGACAGTAAGATTTTTGTGCTGACGGAAGTTTTTCAGTTCGACGGAGACAAGCATTACAAGTCCTCCACCAATTGCTTAATGGCCTCCTGCTCTGCAGAGTCAAGTTGGCTGAAAACAAATTCGAGAACATCAAAGGTTTTCGCCGCTTCAAACGCCTCCGGTAGTTCATCAACATCAACAATTCCTGCGACCCTTGCTGCATTGGAGATGATAAAGGCATCAGAGCGCTGCCGGAATTTATGGATCGCATTGACGACCTCGCCGGCTTCTGACGAAGTGGCATCACCGATAACTCTGACAAATTTTCGGGTAGGCCCAGCGTTATCGAGGCTCCGCCAGTCAATTTGGTCTAGGCCGTCGTCGTGCTGGATGCTCCAGCAGTGAACAAAATTGATCTCGTTATTGTCACCAATTTCACAGAAACTCTTATCCGAGTTGCCAAGGCAGTCTGCGATTGAAGTAGGAATCTGGTTGCCAAGAATGATGATCGAAGCTGCCCCTTGTTGTGCACCACGGGGGGGCACAACTTTGCCTTGGTGTTCATGAGCCAAGACGAGTCGGATACCCTTGTCTGAGAATTGCTGGGCGACCTGTTCGCTGACATTAAGGCTATGGTCGACCTGCTCGGTAAATGGGTTGTTGTAGTTTGCATGAAGTAACAGTAATTCACCGCTGCCCAAGCGGCTCATAGCCTCCTCTAGTTTCTGATCAAAAACTTCCTGATTGTCGCAGTGGGCTAGTGCCCAAACGCCATCACGTATGAGTCTCAGATCATTCACATGAACGACCTGAATAAGTTCCTTGTGTTGCTCTTGTAGTACTCCAGCCAGCATCTGAAACGATGACATCCGGAAAGCTTTGGGTGAAAAATCGTGATTGCCAGCAACGAGGGTTACATGGCATTTGGTACGAGAAATTAACTCGACCAACTTCGAATAGGCCAAAAACCAATCTCGGGGAGCTACCTCAAATTGGTCAAAGAGGTCACCGAGAATCAATAATCTCTTAATTTCACCAACATCAAGCAAGGAGGTGAAGCGCTCAAACAGGTATTCTCTGAGCGCTTCCCGTGAGGACTGTGTCACCCCCGTCTTTCGCACCACCCCTAGATGGAGATCATTAATGATTCGCATGGTATATTGAAAAAGCGATAATTATGGTCGGACTGACGTTAGATGACTGCATCCATCTCAGATTGGGCCGGGGCTGTGAATGCGTAGTTCCGAGGAAACGCAGCTCGGCCCTGGCAAAATCTGCCGTGTTATTAATCAAAGAGGCCAGGCTCGCAGCTTCGAGGGCGTCCGGTTACTCAACACCAACAGCATACCGTAATGCTGTTGGCTGTCCGCTTCGGGGCTAGTCAATTGGCGCCTGCTTCTGGTAGAAGCTGGGCATTCTCCCCAACCTGCCACCTCCTTTCGTGACAGCCACAGCGCATTACCGACCCCCCGGAAAAAAGGCACTTCAACCGAAGTGCCTTTTTGCGTTGTTTAGCGCCAATCCTCCAGCGATCAGAACTCGTCCTTAACCTGCGGGAAGCCCAGGGCGTCCCAGTCCAGCATGCCGCCCCGGTAGTAGTAGATGCGGTCGACCGGGAAGCCTTCGCGGACCATGGCGGTGATCGCCGTCGGGCTTTGCGGGCAGACCGGGCCGTTACAGAAGGCGTAGATCTTCTTGGCGGCGCTGCAATCCCACTTGCCGCCCTGCTTGGCGCAACCCAGTTCGTCCAGGCGCCCGGCAACTTCGGTGTAGGGAATATGGTACGAATTCGGGATCGTGCCCTTGATACGATCTTCCGGCTCGCGCATGTCAACGATCATCGCACCGGCATCGTTCATCGCATGCAGCATCTCGATTTCCGTCACCGGATGCACGCCGGGCACCGGAATCAGCGGCTGCAGCCAGCCCTTGTTCTTGGCGCAGGGCGTCATCGTGCGGGTGATCTCGAACGGACCTTTTTTGGTTTGCACCACGAATTTTTTGTCTTCGCCGATGATGCGCAGCAGTTCCTTCTCCTGCGAGAAAACACCCGACGACACGCCGGCAATGGCTGCCAGCACAAGCAACTTCTTCAACATAGGAAATCCCCTCCTGGTTTTCGTCTTGAACCGTGGCGGCCAGCATGACCGGCACGTCGGACGCCATTATATAAGTTGTTGCGTATATTGTGATTTATTGAAGTCGATCGGGCACCTTGGCCACATTTGAAATTGGCCTGTTTTTCGGGGTCGACCGCAACAGGCCGGCAGGCTGCGGCGACCGGCTATAATTCAGCCCCGCCCTGCCGTACCCGTCGCATCGTGTCCGCTTCCCGCTCCCTGCTTTCGCTCCCCGCCCTGCCCAAGCCCGGCACCCGCATCGATCTGCCGCCGCTGACCGGTTCGGCGGATGCGCTGGCGCTCGCCGAACTGGCCGGCCAGAGCAAGGGACGGCTGCTGGCGGTGGTCACTGCCAGTGCGGCGGATGCGCAGCGGTTGCTGGATGAAATCCCGTGGTTCGCGCCCGGCCTCAAGGTGCGGCTGCTGCCGGACTGGGAAACGCTGCCCTACGATCACTTTTCGCCGCATCAGGATCTGGTTTCCGAGCGCCTCGCCACCTTGTGGGCGGCGTTGCAGGGCGATGTGGAAATCCTGCTTGTTCCGGCGTCGACCGCAGTCAATCGCCTGGCGCCGCCGGAGTTCATGGCCGCCTATACCTTCGAGTTCAGGAAGGGCCAGAAGCTCGACGCCGAGAAGTTCCGCAGCCAGGTGACGCTGGCCGGCTACGCGCACGTCACGCAGGTGGTGTCACCCGGCGAATACTCGATCCGCGGCGGGCTGATCGACCTCTTCCCGATGGGTTCGCAACTGCCTTACCGGCTCGACCTGTTCGACGACGAGATCGAGAGCATCAAGACCTTCGACGTCGATACCCAGCGCACCGTTTACCCGGTGCCGGAAGTGCGCCTGCTGCCGGCGCGCGAGTTCCCGATGGACGACAAGGGGCGCACGCATTTCCGCCAGTGCTTCCGCGAGCGTTTCGAGGGCGACCCGGCGAAGTCGGGCATCTACAAGGACATTTCGACCGGCATCGCCAGCGCTGGCATCGAGTACTACCTGCCGCTGTTCTTCGACGAAACGGCGAGCATTTTCGACTACCTGCCGAAGGACGCGGTCTTCGTCACCCACGGCGACGCGCCGGCTGCGATTGCCGCCTTCTGGGCCGACACCCGCTCGCGTTACAACCTGCTGCAGGGCGACAAGGCGCGGCCGCTGCTGGCGCCGGAAGAATTGTTCCTGACCGACGAAGCCTTCTTCACGGCGGCCAAGGGTTACGGTCGACTGGCCCTGAATGCCAAAAATGCCGAAGCGGCCGGAAAACTGCCCAATGTGGCGGTCGACCGCAGGAGCGACGATCCGCTGGGCGCGCTGAAGAATCACCTTGCCGGCTTCAAGGGCCGCGTGCTGCTGGTTGCCGAAACTGCCGGCCGCCGCGAAACGCTGGCGGCGATGTTCGGCGAGCATGGCCTGAAACCTGCCGCCAGCGCCGACCTCGCCGGCTTTCTGGCCGGCGATGCTCGGCTGGCACTCGGCATCGGCCCGCTGCAGGCCGGTTTCGCGCTGGACGACCTGGCCTTCATTACCGAAACCGAACTGTTTGCCGGCACGCCACGCCGCACCCGGCGCGAGGCGCAGAAGAAGGCCACTTTCGACAACTGGCTGAAGGATCTCACCGAACTCAAGGTCGGCGATCCGGTGGTCCATGAAAGCCACGGCATCGGCCGCTATCGCGGGCTGGTACGCATGGATCTCGGCCTCGGCGAGCAGGAATTTCTCGAACTGCATTATGCCAACGAGGCCAAGCTCTTCGTGCCAGTGGCGCAGTTGCACGTGATCTCCCGTTATTCGGGGGCCGACCCGGAAAGCGCGCCGCTCCACACGCTCGGCTCCGGCCAGTGGGAAAAGGCCAAGCGCAAGGCCGCCGAGCAGGCGCGCGACACCGCCGCCGAACTGCTCGCGCTCTACGCCGCCCGTGCCGCCCGGCAGGGGCACGCCTTCGCCTTCAAGGAGTCCGACTACGAAGCCTTTGCCGACGGTTTCGGCTTCGAGGAAACCAACGATCAGGCGCAGGCCATCGCCGCAGTGATCGAGGACATGCGCTCCGGCAAGCCGATGGACCGCCTGGTCTGCGGCGATGTCGGCTTCGGCAAGACCGAAGTCGCCCTGCGCGCCGCCTTCTGCGCGGTGGCCGGCGGCAAGCAGGTCGCCGTGCTGTGCCCGACCACCCTGCTCTGCGAACAGCATTACCAGACTTTCACCGACCGCTTCGCCGACTGGCCGGTCAGGATCGCCGAAATCTCACGTTTCAAGACCGCCAAGGAATCGGCGCAGGCCTTGCAGGAACTGGCCGAAGGCAAGATCGACATCATCATCGGCACGCACAAGCTGATCGGCAAGGATGTGAAATTCAACCGTCTCGGCCTCGTCGTCATCGACGAGGAACACCGCTTCGGCGTGCGCCAGAAGGAAACGCTGAAAGCGATGCGCGCCGAGGTCGATGTGCTGACGCTGACCGCGACGCCGATCCCGCGCACGCTGGCGATGTCGATGGAAGGCCTGCGCGACTTCTCGGTGATCGCCACCGCGCCGCAGAAACGCCTGGCGATCAAGACCTTCGTCAGCCGCTTCTCCGACGGCATCATCCGCGAAGCCGTGCTGCGCGAACTGAAGCGCGGCGGCCAGGTGTATTTCCTGCACAACGAGGTCGACACCATCGCCAACATGCAGGAAAAGCTGGCCAAGCTGGTCCCCGAAGCGCGCATCGTCATCGGCCACGGCCAGATGAACGAGCGTGAACTGGAGCGCGTCATGCGCGACTTCACCGGCCAGCGCGCCAATGTACTGCTGTGCACGACCATCATCGAGACCGGCATCGACAACCCGCACGCCAACACCATCCTGATCAACCGTTCCGAAAAGTTCGGCCTCGCCCAGTTGCACCAGTTGCGCGGCCGCGTCGGCCGGTCGCACCACCAGGCCTACGCCTACCTGCTGGTGCAGGACGAAAAGGCGATGACCAAGCAGGCGAAGATACGCCTAGACGCTATCCAGGCCATGGAAGAACTCGGCTCCGGCTTCTTCCTCGCCATGCACGACCTGGAAATCCGCGGTGCCGGCGAGGTGCTCGGCGACAACCAGTCGGGCGAAATGCAGGAAGTCGGCTTCAACCTGTTTACCGACATGCTCAACCGCGCCGTCGCCGCCTTGAAGCAAGGCAAGCACCTCGACGTGGTGGACCTTACCCAGCCGCTCGGCATCGGCACCGAAATCAACCTGCGCACCCCGGCCCTGCTGCCCGATGCGTATTGTCCGGATGTTCACGAACGCCTGACCCTCTACAAGCGGCTGGCCAACGGCGATACGGCGGAAGAAATCGACGCCCTGCAGGAAGAACTGATCGACCGCTTCGGCGAACTGCCGCTGCAAGGCCAGTCGCTGCTCGCCACGCACCGCCTGCGCCTGCTGGTCAAACCGTATTGCGTACAGAAGCTGGATGCCACCAACGACCAGATCACGTTGCAGTTCAGCCCGGAATTCTCGAAGAATCCGCCTATCGAACCGATCAAGATAATCAATTTGATCCAGAAAAACCGCAGCTATAAGCTGGCCGGACAGGATAAAATTTCGCTCTTACGCCATTGCCCGACCCTGAACGACAAGGTTGCCGCAGTGAAAGACATGATTCGCCAGCTGAGCCAATAAGCCATGAGCACTATCGACATTGAAAACGTAAACGTCACCGCCTTCGACACCATGCCGGCGCCGGAAGAGATTCACGCCCGCCTGCCGCTGTCGCTCGAAGCCGCCAAGACCGTCATGCACGGCCGCGACCTGCTGCGCAAGATCCTCGACCGCAAGGATCCGCGCCTGTTCGTCGTCGTCGGCCCCTGCTCGATCCACGATCCGGTGGCCGGCCTCGATTACGCCCGCCGCCTCAAGGCGCTGTCCGACGAAGTCGGCGATGTGCTGCAGATCATCATGCGCGTCTATTTCGAGAAGCCGCGCACCACGGTCGGCTGGAAAGGCTACATCAACGACCCGTTCATGGACGACTCCTTCCAGGTCAACGTCGGCATGGAAAAGGCCCGCCAGTTCCTGCTCGACGTCGCCGAACTCGGCCTGCCGGCCGGCACCGAGGCGCTCGACCCCTACGGCCCGCAATACTACGGCGACCTGATTTCCTGGACCGCCATCGGCGCCCGCACCACCGAATCGCAGACGCACCGTGAAATGTCCTCCGGTCTATCCACCCCGGTCGGCTTCAAGAACGGCACCAGCGGCGACCTCAGCGTGGCGATCAACGCCATCCTCTCCGCCTCCAAACCGCACTCCTTCCTCGGCCTCAACAGCCAGGGCCGCGTCGCCATCGTCCGCACCAAGGGCAACCCGTACGGCCACATCGTCCTGCGCGGCGGCGACGGCCGGCCGAACTACGACACGGTGTCGATCTCGATCGTCGAGCAGGCGCTGACCAAGGGCAAGCTGCCGCACAACATCGTCGTCGACTGCTCGCACGCCAACAGCTTCAAGAAGCCGGAACTGCAGCCGCTGGTCATGGCCGACATCGTCAACCAGATCCGCCTCGGCAACAAATCGCTGGTCGGCGTCATGATCGAATCCAACATCGAAGCCGGCAACCAGTCCATTCCGGCCGACCTCAGCCAGCTCAAGTACGGCTGCTCGGTCACCGACGGCTGCGTCGACTGGGATACCACCGAAAAGATGCTGCGCGACGCCGCCGTGCTGCTGCGCGACGTACTGCCGGAACGGATGAGCTGAAAAGCCACAGCGTCGACACCGCGATGCCCCTGATTCAGCCCTTTCGCGGACTGCGCCCGGCTGCCGGCCGCGCTGCCGATGTCATTGCCCCGCCCTATGATGTGCTCTCCAGCGCCGAGGCGCGCGAGCGCGCGCTTGGGCGGCCGGCAAGTTTTCTGCACATATCCAAGGCGGAAATCGATTTGGCGGCAGATACCGACCCCTATTCGCCAGCGGTCTACGCGCGCTCGGCCGAGAATTTCCGCCGCCTGATCGCCGACAGCGTCCTCGTGCGCGACGCGGCGCCCTGTTACTACGCCTATCGGCTTGAGATGGGAAACCACGTACAGACGGGGCTCGTCGCCGCCGCCTCGGTCGCCGACTACGACAGCAACCGCATTCGTCGCCACGAATTTACCCGCCCGGACAAGGAAGACGACCGCGTCCGCCAGATCGAGGCGCTTGCTGCGCAAACCGGCCCGGTGCTGCTCGCCTACCCGCATTGCCCCGCTGCCGACGCACTGCTTGAAGCCGCGACTGCCGGCGAACCGGTGGCCGACGCGATGCTCGATGGCGTTCGCCACACGGTGTGGACAATTGCCGGCAGCGCGGCCATCGCCGCTCTCGGCGCCGCCTTCGAAACCCTGCCCGCGCTTTACATCGCCGATGGGCACCACCGCTCGGCAGCCGCCTCGCGCGTTGCCGCCACCCGCCGCGCCGCCGGCAACGAAGGCGATGCCGGCAGTTTTCTCGCCGTGATCTTTCCCGCGCATGAAATGCGCATCATGGATTACAACCGCGTGGTGCGCGACCTCGCCGGACTATCGCCGGACGACTTCCTGACCCGCATCGGCGAGCGTTTTGCCCTTTCGCCCGCCGCCGCCCGCGTCAATCCCGAGCGCCCCGGCGTGCTCGGGATGTATCTCGGCGGCCGCTGGTACCGGCTCGAAATCGACCCGGCACGCGTTCCCGTCGCCGACCCGGTGCGCCGGCTTGATGTCAGCGTTCTGTCCGAGCAGTTGCTCAGCCCTATCCTCGGCATCGGCGATTTGCGCCGCGACAAGCGCATTGATTTCGTCGGCGGCATCCGCGGCCTTGGCGAACTGGAACGGCGCGTGGACAGCGGCGAAATGGCCGTCGCCTTTGCCATGCACCCGACGCGCATGGACGACCTGATGGCCGTCGCCGATTCCGGCGAAGTGATGCCGCCCAAATCGACCTGGTTCGAACCCAAGCTCGCCGACGGCCTGGTGTCGCACGTCATCGGCTCATGAATCTCATCCTCCATGGCGCCTGCGCGCCAACCTTCCTGCTCGAGCGCATCGTCTCGGCAACCGGCGCCACTGCCATTGAGCCGCGCCCGCCGCAGGTCGTCCGCCTTGCCGATGCCGAGCGCACGCCAGAATTCGACGCGCTTCTGCCGCTGATTGCTGCCGAGAAGCTCGACTGGGCTTTCGTCGAACCGGGCAGAAAACTATCGGACTTCGGCCTCATCTGCTTCGACATGGATTCGACGCTGATCACCATCGAGTGTATCGACGAGTTGGCCGATTTCGCCGGCCGGAAAGCCGAGGTTTCGGCTGTCACCGAAGCGGCGATGCGCGGCGAAATCGACTACCGCGAAAGCCTGCGTCGCCGGCTCGCCCTGCTCGAAGGGCTGGATGCCCGTGTGCTGGCCCGTGTTTTCGGCGAGCGCCTGCTGCTCTCCCCCGGCGCCCGTGAATTGCTGGAAGCGGCGCAGAATGCCGGGTTGCGCACCGCCATCCTGTCCGGCGGCTTCACCTATTTCACCGAACGTTTGCGCATCGAGCTCGGTTTCGATTTCGCGACCTCCAACGAACTGGAGATCAAGGGCGGCAAGCTCACCGGCCGTGTCGTCGGCGACATCGTCGATGCGGCCGCCAAGGCTCACCATCTATGCCGCCTGCAGGACGAACTGGGGCTACGCCGCGAGCAGGTTATCGCCGTCGGCGACGGTGCCAACGACCTGCTGATGATGGCCGTGGCCGGCCTGTCGGTGGCTTTCCGCGCCAAGCCGGCCACGTCTGCAAAGGCAGACGTTTCCATAAACTTCGGCGGGCTGGATTCGCTGCTCAATCTGTTCGATTGAGCAGCACGGCTGGCCTTCGCCATTCATGCGCCCGAAACCAGCGCCGAATTATCTGGCTGGCTACCCGGCGAACCTGACAGCGCAGGTGCAGCGGCTGATCGAAGAGAACCGGCTGGCCGATGTCCTGCTGAAGAAATACCCGCTGGCCCACGCCGTGCGCACCGACAAGGCGCTCTACGACTACGTGCACGAACTCAAGGGCGAATATCTGCGCAACGCCGGGCAACTGAGCAAGGTGGCGTTCGACAGCAAGCTGCATGTCATCCAGAACGCGCTCGGCACGCACACCAGCATTTCGCGGGTGCAAGGGACGAAGCTGAAGTCGAAGCGCGAGATTCGCGTGGCGACCATCTTTCGCGAGATGCCCCCTGAATTCCTGCGCATGATCGTCGTGCACGAACTGGCGCACCTGCGGGAACGCGAGCACGACAAGGCCTTCTATCAGCTGTGCCGGCACATGGAACCCGATTATCACCAGCTCGAATTCGACCTGCGGGTCTATCTCAGCCATCTGGCGGCGAACGGCCGGCCGCTGTGGTCGCCTGTTGCGGTCGACGGCTAAAAAGCACCGAAAATCAAAATCGCCGGGCCGACTACCTGAGAGCCTACAGTGCGCGCACCTTCACCGTCTTGCCCTTGACCTTGCCGGCTGACAGCTTGCGTACCGCCTCGCGGGCGATGTCGCGCGCGACGGCGACATACGTGGTCTGATCGGTGACGGTGATCTTGCCGACCTGCTCGCGGGTGAATCCCGCCTCGCCGGTCAGGGCGCCGAGCACGTCGCCGGGGCGGATCTTGTCCTTGCGCCCGCCGAGAATCTGCAGCGTGACCATTGGCGGCACCAGCGGCGAGTTGTCCGCGCCATCGAGCGCGCCCAGCTCGCTCCAGGTCAGCTGGCAGTTCATCGCCTGGGCGATGGCGGCCACCCGTCGCTTGTCGCCATGGCTGCACAGGCTGAGCGCCCAGCCCTCCTCGTCACCACGACCGGTGCGGCCGATGCGGTGAATGTGGATTTCCGGGTCGGGCGTGACATCGACGTTGATCACCGCTTCCAGATTGGCGATATCGAGGCCGCGCGCGGCAACGTCAGTGGCGACCAGCACCGAGCAGCTGCGGTTGGCGAACTGGATCAGTACGTGATCGCGCTCGCGCTGTTCCAGATCGCCGTTCAGCGTCAGCGCCTGAATGCCTTCGTGGCGCAGTACGTTGAGCAGGTCGCGGCATTGCTGCTTGGTATTGCAGAAGGCCAGCGCGCTGACCGGGCGGTAGTGCTTGAGCAGCGTGGCGACGGCCTGCAGTCGTTCTTCGTGCCTGACCTCGTAGAAGCGCTGGCGAATCTTGCTCTCGCCGTGCTGTTCGAGCAGCTTCACCTCCTGCGGCTGGCGCAGGAACTGTTTCGCCAGCCGGGCAATGCCTTCCGGGTAGGTAGCCGAGAACAGCAGCGTCTGGCGCCCGGACGGGCAACGCTTGGCGACGTAGGCGATGTCGTCGTGAAAGCCCATGTCGAGCATGCGGTCGGCTTCGTCGAGAACCAGCGTAGCGAGTTCGTCGAGCTTCAGGTAGCCGCGCTCCATGTGATCCATGATGCGGCCGGGCGTGCCGACGACGATATGGACGCCATTTTCGAGACTGGTGGCCTGGTTGCGCAGAGTGGAACCACCGACCAGCGCCAGCACCTTGATGTTGTCCTCGAAGCGCGCCAGGCGGCGGATTTCCTGCGTTACCTGATCGGCCAGTTCGCGCGTCGGGCACAGCACCATGGCCTGCACGGCAAAGTTCTTTGGATTCAGCTTGTTGAGCAACGCCAGACCGAAGGCGGCGGTCTTGCCGCTGCCGGTCTTGGCCTGGGCGATCAGGTCATGGCCGGCCAGGGCCAGCGGCAGACTGGCTGCCTGGATCGGCGTCATCGTCAGGTAATCAAGCTGCTGCAGGTTGGCCTGCATGGCCGGCGCCAGCGGAAGGTCGCTGAACGGACGGTCGCTTCCGCTGGCAGGTGCGACCGATTCGGCTGGAAGCTCAGCAGGCAGCGTCATAGCCGGCGTCCACGATGGCCTGGAGAATGTCGTCGGGGCTGACGAAACGGCCATGCTCGACACTGGCTTCACCCTTCTCCAGCGAGACTTCGATGTGGCCGATGCTGGGCAGATCCTGAATCGCGTTGGCGACGGCACGCACGCATTCTTCGTTTTTCATGCCGCTGATCCTGATCGTAATGGTATCCATGGAGCTTCAGTGGAGATCGACGGCGCATTGTTTGAG
>ERZ795055.1577-NODE-1577-length-18209-cov-5.093919_pt1 | contig 18209 bp, 19 predicted proteins | sample MGYA00375139_ERZ795055 | MGnify/ENA primary metagenome ERZ795055 (study PRJEB30184, sample SAMN05720283) | anaerobic digester metagenome | isolation source: active sludge of municipal wastewater-treating anaerobic digesters | place: USA | collected 2015-01-23 ... | reverse complement strand
GCCGGTGTTGAAGCGGCGTTGGCTTGCGCCCGCATGGGCTGTTCCACGGCAATGGTCGTGATATCTAAGGGGGTTATCGGGCAGATGAGCTGTAACCCCGCGATCGGAGGCGTTGGGAAAGGGCAGTTGGTCAGAGAACTTGACGCGTTGGGTGGGGAAATGGGCCTGGCAGCTGATCGCACGGGGATCCAGTTCCGTCAACTTAATGCCTCCAAGGGGCAGGCGGTCCGCTCGTCCCGCTGCCAGTCAGACCGTAAACGCTATCGTGAATATATGCAGGCTGTTGTGGGAAGGCAGGAAAACCTCACGCTTATTGAAGATATGGTCGCCGAGATCTGTGTTGAGAGCGGAAGGGTGACGGGCATCAAGACGGAACGGGGATTGCATCTTAGGGCTGTTGCGGTGGTGATCGCCGCTGGAACCTTTTTACGCGGGCGGATGCACATTGGCCAAAAGATCATCGAAGGCGGCCGCGTTCATGAGCCGGCGTCTGTCCGCTTGACGGATAATATTGTTGATCTGGGACTTAAAGTCGTATATTTCAAGACCGGAACCCCACCCCGTATCGATGGAAAGACGATCGATTTTTCCAGGATGCAGATCCAGCATTCCGATCTCCGGCCGGTGCCGTTTTCGTTCCGCACGCCATTCATTCCGAAAGAGCAACAGTTGTTGCCATGCTTTATCACGCAGACCACGGAAAGGACGCATGAGATTATCCGTGCGAATTTCCATCTGTCTCCGATGTATTCTGGACAGATCCAGGCCACAGGGGTAAGGTATTGCCCTTCTATCGAGGACAAACTTAAAAAATTTCCGGATAAATTGATGCATCATGTCTTTTTGGAGCCGGAGGGACTTGATACGGATGAATATTATCCCAATGGGATATCGACGGGCCTGCCTGAGGATGTTCAGTTGGAGATGGTCCATTCGATCCCCGGCCTTGAGAACGCCCGAATGGTCCGTCCGGGGTATTCGATCGAGCATGGGGTCATTCCTCCCACGCAGACAAAATTAAATTTGGAAACAAAGGCGATCAAGGGCCTTTTTTTAGCCGGGCAGATCAATGGAACGACCGGTTACGAAGAGGCGGCAGCTCAAGGCATTATGGCGGGGATCAACGCCGGGCTGTCAGTCCGTGGTCAAGAGCCTTTTATTTTGCGGCGGGATGAGGCGTATATCGGCGTTCTACTGGATGACTTGACGACCAAGGGCACGGAAGAACCTTATCGAATGTTCACGTCCCGAGTAGAATACCGCTTATTGGTGAGGGAGGATAATGCGGACCAAAGAATGGCGTCATATGCCTATAAATTTGGGTTGATGATCCGGGAACAGTTCGAGCATATCCAGAAAAAATATCAGCGGATCAATGATGAGATTCAATACATGAAGGGCCTCAAGATTTATCCAGCAAGTGAGGGCGGAAAAAATATGAGCCGGATTCTGAGCGATGCCGGGAGCGCGCCGCTGTCTCAGCCGGCTTCATTGGAAGACCTTCTGAAGCGGCCACAAGTGCGCTACGCAATGTTAAGGGATTTTGGCGCCCGGTTTACCGAAGAGGATCATCTTGAGATCGAGCAGGTTGAATATGCGATAAAATATGAGGGGTTTATTGAGCGCCAGAAAAAAGAAGTGGATCGATTCCGTCATATTGAAAATATCAAGATTCCCTCGGATATTGATTATTCCATCATACAGGGATTATCAAAAGAAATTCAGCAAAAACTTAAGCTATTCTCTCCCAATACATTAGGTCAAGCCAATCGGATCTCTGGTGTAACGCCTGCCGCGATATCCATTCTTATGGTGTATTTAAAAAAAAGAAGTCTTGACCGAAAAGAAAAAGAGGTGTAAATTATTACTATCTTTATCGACTAAGTAATGTTGATGGAATCAAAACAGCTTTTAAGGAGGGGATGATGGCTTTAGCTCGTTCAATTCTTGATTTGGTCGGGGATACTCCGCTTGTTCGTTTGAATCGTATTACTCAAGGAGCCGGGGCTGAAATTTTTATCAAGTTGGAAAGTTCCAATCCGGCGGGATCGGTAAAAGACCGTATCGCCTTGAGCATGGTCGAAGCAGCGGAACAGGATGGAAAAATTTCTCCGGAAAAGACCACTCTTGTGGAACCGACATCCGGGAACACAGGGATTGGTTTAGCGCTTGTTGCAGCTGTTAAGGGTTATAAAGTGAAGATCGTGATGCCGGACACCATGAGCCTGGAACGGCGCGCTTTATTGAGGGCGTTTGGTGCTGAGCTGATCCTGACTCCAGGTTCAGAAGGAATGAGAGGGGCGTTGGCAAAAGCGAAACAACTGGTGGAAGGCGAAAACGATCATTTTATTCCGCAGCAGTTCCAGAATCCCGCAAATCCCGCGGTACACAGCCGAACGACCGCTGAAGAGATTTGGAAAGACCTTGATGGAAACGTGGATATTATTGTGTCCGGAGTCGGAACGGGCGGCACCATTACAGGTGTCGGTGAAACATTGAAAAAAAGAAAATCGGACCTGAAAGTCATTGCCGTTGAACCTAAAGATTCTCCTGTTCTTTCCGGTGGGCAGCCAGGCCCTCATAAGATCCAGGGGATCGGGGCCGGTTTTATTCCGCAAAACTGCCATACGGATGTCATCGACGAGATCATTCAGGTCGAAAATGAGAAGGCCTTTGAATACGCGAGGCGCTTGATGAGGGAAGAAGGTATTTTGGCGGGGATCTCATCGGGCGCTAACACGTATGCAGCGCTTCAGGTCGCGCAGCGGCCGGAGAATAAAGGGAAGCGTATTGTCACGTTTGTCTGCTCGACAGGAGAGAGGTATTTAAGCACGGACCTCTTTGCGCCCTACCGTTCATAGGATATAATATACTGAACCGTCAAACGATCGGATGATTTCAGATAACTATGAACATCTCAAGCGGAACACGGAGTTTTTTGGTTTTTATTGTTTTGACGATCGTTTTTATTTTGATCGGGCATTCGGTCCATCTGTTCGATCATTATGAACATTGGCGTGATTTCTTGGCACAGCGCTCGCCTTTTTTGTCGAGCGCTGTTTTTATTTTTATTTACGTGGTCTCGACGTTTCTGATCTGGTTCGGACCGAAAGATGTGTTGCGCGTGGCCTCTGTCCTTGTTTTTGGCGTCTGGTGGAGCACGCTCTTGGTTTATATTGGCGAAACGCTCAATATGGTGACGCTTTTTTGGTTCAGCCGCAGACTGGGCCGCGGTTTCGTCGAAGAAAAAGCACGCGGCCGGATGAAAGAGATCGATGAGGCGGTTTCCAACACCAGTGTCCCGATGATCTTTTTCATGAAATTCTATCCGGTCATTTCGTTTCGGTTCTTGGATCTGGGCTATGGTCTGACAAGGATATCTTTTTTTAAATACGCCGCTGTTTCGGTGGTGGCTTCTCCGATCCGGCTGTTCGTCATCCAGTATTTTATTGACCTGATGATGAAATTCGGGTTGAATTCGGCGCGGGACCCAGCCAAGGCCATAGGGCTTGTTTTTGAAATGACGGATTATTTTATGACCAGGCCGGTCCTGTTTATTGCCATGGAAGTTTACGCGTTATCCGGCATTCTGTTCTTTGCCGCGCTTTTCATCCGTTATAAGATCAGAAAACGCCGCGTCCGCCTTGCAGGGAACCGTTCAACGCCAATTCCAGAATGATCTCGCACATTTTAGACGCACAGGCGATGACACGTGGGGCCAGAGGGGGAAAAGCCTTTCCGGCCTCGGTTTTTTGATCTCCGACGATAAAAATGTTTCCGATTTTTTGAACAGGAAGGTGCTGGGAAGGGTTGTTTCCGGCCAGCCCGTTTCCGGAGATGACGTATTCCGCGCGAGGGGAATAGAAGCGCACGAATTCCGCCTTCGCTGCGGCCTTGTCAAAAGCCTCCACGATCACGTTACAGCCTAGTAAGGGGTCATTTTGTTCATCCGGGACCCATGTCGTGGCAAAGGTCTTGCAAGAGATATCGGGGTTGATCTTGGTCAGATATTCCGCTAGGCATGTGACCTTTTTTTTCCCGATCTGTTGCAGGATGTATTGCTGACGATTAAGGTTTGAGGGTTCGATGACGTCAAAATCAATGATCTTGAAATATTTGAACCCTGAGCGGGCAAGCATGATCGCGGAATTCGATCCTAACCCTCCGGCGCCCCCGATGCCGATCTGCTGTTCTTGAATTATCTCAAGTTCTTGAGCCGAAAAATATGTCAGAAGTCCTTGTTCGAACGCGTTCATTTTTTGCATGGGCAGTGTTTACGGATTATATTATCCAGGGCCAACGGACCTGGCCCGATGAACATCAGGCTCAAAAACAGGATCCCGGCCTCAACGGCGTGGGAAGCGACCTTGAGTCCATCTCCGTTCAATAAATGCATGGTTGAGGCCACGCACATCGTGAAAAACAGAAAAAAAGAAGCCGGAAGGAAGAACAGCCCTAAAATAAGGCATGCGCCTCCGCCCACTTCCGATAAGGCGGCCATGATCCCGAAAAAATAGTGGCCTGAATGGATCCCAAGGAAGGAAAGCGCGCTTCCGACCTTGGCCAGGACATCTGGGCCGGCCAGAAATTTCCCCATTCCGTGATAGATGAACATGCTTCCGATCCCGGCCCTCAGGATGAGAAATCCAATGGGCTTCCATCGCTCAGGGATTTGGCATAGACACATGGCACCCTCCTTTTTGATTTTGATAAATTTATTGTACACATTTAAGGAGCGGTTATCCACAGCTGAAATTTTATTTTTCTTGAGTTGCCTTCGGGCTTAGAATATGTTTATAATTGAACAAATGGAACAAGAGGAGTCTGAATATGAAGTGTCCTGCCTGTCAACATGTGTTAACCGAAATGAAAGCTGGCGATATTAAGGTCGATGTCTGTCAGGGCGGCTGCGGCGGAGTATGGTTCGATAATTTTGAGCTTGAAAAAGTCGACGAACAGCATGAACACGCCGGGGAGGCGCTTTTGGATGTCGAGCGTGATCCCAAGGCCAAGGTTCGTCCGGAAGAAAAACGCTCTTGCCCGCGCTGCAGCGGGATCAAGATGATGAAACATTTTTTCAGCTTGAAACGGAACGTGGAAGTTGATGAATGCGCCTCCTGTGGCGGGATCTGGCTGGACGCCGGTGAATTGCGCGATATCAGAGGCCTTTATAAGACGGAAAAAGACCGCGAAGCCGCGGCGGATCAATATTTTAATGATGTATTCGCTTTAGCCACGGCTGAAGAGCGCAAAAGATCTCAGGAGTCCCTTGCCAAAGCCCAGAAGTTCGCCAGGATGTTCAAATTTATCTGTCCGACCTATTATGTTCCGGGAAAACAGGATTGGGGAGCGTTCTAGAGCTTTAAACCGGATGCAACTGAAAGCGGGGTGCTTAAAAGCGGCCCCGCTTTTTCATTGGGTCTTTCCCTTCCAGTCCAAAGTGATTTCGATCAGAGCGATGTCTTCTGAATATTCTGTTTTTACAAAGAACCGCCCGCCGTTATCGCCTTTTTCAAGGCGGCGTGGAAGGATGTCCCTTTGTTCAGAACGGATCGTTTCTCCGTCCTTATTCAAGAAAGAAATGTTGACCTGGGCGTTGACCAGATCGCGAGGCAGCCGGTTTTGAACCGCTCCTTTTAGAAGCAGGATGTTTGTTTTATTGGTCTCACGGTCGGTTTCCAAAAAAATCAGCTCGAGGTTGCGGATGACGGCCTGGTTGTTTTCTTCGTAACGGACCGGAATGGGGCGTAGAGCCGCGCCACGATCTAGAATCATCACGGAAACACTGCCCATCGGCAGCACGGGCTCAGATGAGAGGGGCGGAGTCCAGAAAAGAAGGCAGATTATAAAGGTGCTTAAGGCGCGCATGTGCGTTTATGAATTGTTTGGTTCGCTGGTCACGACATTGGAGATCTTTTGCGCGATCTTCACCATGGCGTAGCCGGTGATAAAAATATAAATGCCAAAATGGATCTGGGTGAACTCCCTTTTGATGAGAAGCATGAATGAAATGCTTAAGCCGATGAACGTGTTAATGAGGCCGACCAAGTGGCAGGTCAGGGATAAGGATTCCAAAGCCTTGGTATTTTGTGGATGCATAACGTCCCCTTTTTTCAAAGTTCAAAAATATTATAAGGGAAAAATTTTGGTTTAAAAAGCGTATTTTATCCTGTTTTAAGTATTGTCGATCCGTCGCCAGTCCGTTAGGACGGGGTCGAAGCGGCGGTCTTTGAGCATGCGGAGCATTTCAGGCACGGAGCGGCTGTCCGCAATATCGAATTGCGGGTTCTGTCTCTCCGGATCAGCTGTCGAATAGCCCCCTACAGAGGTATTGGAACCTGCGGAGATCCGGGTAACGCCAAGCTCAATGGCGTGATCGCGTAATGTGGGTGACTCGCGGGTTGAAAGGTTGATACCGATCCTGGGAAAAGAGATGCGGGCCAGGCAGATCGTTTTAATAAAGGAAATATCATCAATGCGTGACAGGGAAAGATCTTTTCCCTTGATCTGGCGCAGTCGAGGGAATGAAAGGCTGTATTCCACTCCTGGAAATGTTTGTTCCATATGGCGCAAATGAGAGAATAGAGCGAAAAGGTCTTCAGCCAGGTCAGAAATTCCTAAGAGAATGCCTAATGAGATCTGACGGAATCCCGCCCGCGCGATGCGTTCGGGGGCTTGGTAACGGAAATCATAATCTTTCTTTTTTCCTGCCAGGTGGACTTCGGCGTAACGGCTGCGGTTGTAGGTTTCCTGATAGAGGGTGACACTATCGGCTCCGGCCAGGTAAAGCTCCCTGTATTCTTCTTCCTCAAGAGGGTGGATCTCCAGCGCAGTGCTTGAAAAATATTTTTTTGAGATCAGGACGGTTTCTTTTAAATAAGACAACGGGGTCATTTGATAGGATTCACCGGTCAGGATCAGGATGTTTTCGATTCCGGATTGCGCGATCTTCTGCATTTCCTGCTCGATCTGATCGGCAGTGAGTTTCAGGCGCGGGATATGGTTGTGATTGTTGAAGCCGCAATAAGTGCAGAAGCATGAGCAATAATTGGAAATGTAAAGCGGAGCGTATAATGATATCGCCCGCCCGAAATATTGGCGCGTGATGCGGGCGGCTTCCTGCGCCAACCGCTCGGTCAGCCGGGGGTCCTGATTGGAAAGGATATCCTGAATGTTTGCGAGATCAAAATGCATGGGCGAAACGTTCAAGTAAGGGTGTTTTATTCATATAAAAATCCCGTGAGGGGGGATGATGCTTCGGCAGAAATTTTTTCTAAAGGAAGGCCGCTTAAATAAGCCAGCCGGCCGGCTTTTACGGCCTCAGCGAAAGCTTGGGCGATGAGTTGCGGCTTTCCGGCGGTCGCGACGGCGGTATTGACCAAGACTGCGTCAGCTCCCATTTCCATGGCTTCCGCTGCCTGTGACGGAGCGCCTAGCCCGGCGTCCACAATGATCGGGATATCAATTTCGTTGATCAGGATCTGAATAAGTTCTTTGGTCTTGAGGCCTTTGTTCGAACCGATCGGAGAGCCTAAAGGCATGATGGTCGCAGCTCCGGCCGCGACAAGTTCCCGGGCGATGTAAAGATCAGGTGACATATACGGAAGAACAATAAAGCCTTCCTTGACCAGAAGCTCGGTCGCTTTGACCGTCTCGGCATTGTCAGGCAGAAGGTATTTTGAGTCATTGATCACTTCGACCTTGATCCAGTTTCCGCAGCCGCTTTCCCTCGCCAGATGGGCGATGCGTAAGGCTTCTTTGGCATTGCGCGCTCCGGAGGTGTTGACCAAAAGGGTCACGTTTTTCGGGATGTATTGGATGATGTTCTCTTCATGCCGGTCGATATCAATGCGTCTTAAGGCCACGGTAACGATCTCCGAGTTTGAAGCGGCGATGCTTTCAGCCAGGGCTGTTTTGCTGGAGAACTTACCGGTTCCTAAAAGAAAACGGCTGGTAAATGTCTTTCCTGCGATAATCAGATTGTCATTTTGAACGGTCATCATAATGAGTTATCCGCCTCCCACAAAGCTGACGAGCTCCAGGCGATCATTCTCTTTTAAGACGGTGTTTTCCCAGAGAGCGCGTCCGATGATGGAGCCGTTGAGCTCTGCGACCACGTGTTCAGGGTTCTGGCAGTGGTCGCGGACCACGGCGGCCAGCGTTGAGCTGTCCATAATCTCTTTTGATTTACCGTTAAGCGTCAATTTCATGGCGCAAATCCTTGGGTTTTAAATGTCGGACATCATCATATTACGATTCATTTGAAATTGCAAATCATTCCATTTTGACAAACAGGCGTTATCGGTGTATGATGCAACGGAATTTTGAAATTACCGTTTGACGGAAGGATACAACACAGTGCTGGCGCGCGAAACGGAATATGTGATCTTTGATGTGGAGACCACCGGCCTATCTCCTTTGGAGGGGGACAGGATCCTGGAGCTCGCGGCAGCCCGTGTCAAGGGCGGAAAGATCATCGAAACGCTGGAATCCTTTGTCAATCCCAAACGAGAGATCCCCTCCCAGGCTCAGGCGGTCCACAAGATCACTCCTGAAATGGTCGCTCAAGCCCCGACATCCGCCGAATTCCTTCCCCGTTTTGTGGATTTTGTCGGCGGAGCTTGCCTTTGCGGGCAGAACGTGAAATTCGATCTTGATTTTGTCTGTTATGAACTGTCTTTGGCCGGCTATAAATTAAGGGAAGAGACGCCGGCTCTTGATACGATCAAGCTGGCCAAATATTTCTTGCCGCATTTATCCAGTTACCGCTTAGGCGGGATGGCCAAGGCGCTGGGTTTTAAGGTCGGAACGACTCACCGGGCCCTTGCCGATGTGCAGTTGACCGTTCAGGTCTTTAACCGTCTTTTGATGATCGCGGAAGAACAAGGGTTCTCAAAACTTCAAGATGTCCTAAGGGAATTTGGCGTTCAAAAGCCCAGTTTTAAGTTCACGCAGCACCAAGACACCCTTTTTTAAGTTCAAGAATAGGGGATCTTTGCCTTTTTTTGAATATTCTGTTATAATTTGACTTCCTTTCACTCATAAAAATGCGGAATAATTATGGCCTACACAACACACGAAATTCAGCGGATTGAATCCAAATGGCAGGCGTTTTGGCAAAAGCAGAAAACCTTTCAGGCGGAAGCGGACCCATCTAAGAAAAAATTTTATTGTCTCGAGATGTTCCCCTATCCCTCCGGACGCATTCATATGGGCCATGTCCGGAATTATACGATCGCTGATGTGGTAGCCCGTTTTAAGATGATGCAGGGATATAATGTACTGCATCCGATCGGTTATGACGCCTTTGGTCAGCCGGCGGAGAACGCTGCGATCAAAAACAGCACCGATCCGGGTAAATGGACCTACCGCTGTATTGAACAAATGCACGCCGATTTTATCAAGATGGGATTTTCCTACGATTGGGACCGGGAGATCGCCACCTGCGATGAACAATATTATAAATGGAATCAATGGATCTTTATCCAGATGTTCAAGAAAGGGTTGGCTTATAAAAAGGCTTCGCCGGTCAACTGGTGCCCGAGTTGCGAGACAACGTTAGCCAATGAAGAGGTCATAGAGAATAAATGCTGGCGTTGCAAGAACGAAGTCGAGCAGAAGGACCTTGAGCAGTGGTATTTAAAGATCACGGAATATTCGGAGCAGCTTTTACAGGACCTCGGGACTTTGAAAAATTGGCCACTCCGCGTATGCGCCATGCAGGAAAACTGGATCGGGAAAAGCTACGGGGTGGAGATGTATTTTAAAGAGGTCAAGACCGGAGAAACGATTCCGATCTTTACGACGCGTCCGGATACGATCTTCGGGGCGACCTATGTTGTTTTGGCGCCGGAGCACCCCTTGGTCGAACGGCTGGTGGACGGAACTTCACGAGAAACGGATGTTAAGGTTTTTATCGAGAAGACCAAAAATTTGAGCAAGTCTTTGCGGATGTCCGGTGATCAGCGTAAAGAGGGCGTGTTTACGGGTGCCTATGCGGTCAATCCTGTCAATGGAGAGGAAGTCCCGATCTGGATCGCGGATTATGTTTTGATGGAATACGGGACCGGGGCGATCATGGCTGTCCCGACCCATGACCAGCGGGATTTTCTTTTTGCCCGGGAGCACAGCCTGCCGATGCGGATCGTTATTCAGGACCCGCAGCGTCCGGATCTGACGGTGGAGAAGATGACGGAGGCTTATGTCGGTCCGGGTAAGCTGGTTCATTCTCAGCGGTTCGACGGTCTGGAGAATGAAGGGGCGAAACACAAGATTGCGGAATGGATGGAAGGCCAGAAGACAGGAACGATCACAGTGCATTGGCGCCTGCGCGACTGGTTGATCTCCCGACAACGGTATTGGGGAACGCCCATCCCGATGATCTATTGCAAGACCTGCGGGACTGTCCCGGTTCCGGACCAAGACCTGCCGGTCGTCCTGCCTAAAAACATTCAGATCACCGGCGAGGGAGGAAGCCCCTTGGCGCAGTGCAAGGATTTTGTGGAGGCGCGCTGCCCGAAATGCGGCGCTTCTGCCCGGCGGGAAACAGACACCATGGCGACATTTTTTGATTCTTCGTGGTATTATTTAAGGTACTGCGATGCTCATAACCACGACAAGATCTTTGATGAAGACAAGGCGCGTTACTGGATGCCGGTGGATCAGTATATAGGGGGAATAGAACACGCGATCCTGCATCTTTTGTATTCGAGGTTTTTCACGAAATTTTTGCGTGACCTGGGACTTCTGAAGATCGATGAGCCGTTCGACAGGCTTCTTACGCAGGGCATGGTCCTCAAGGACGGCGAGGTCATGTCCAAATCACGCGGCAACATCGTCGATCCAGGGTCGGTCATTGAGCGTTATGGCGCGGATACGCTGCGTCTGTTTATCCTTTTTGCGGCGCCTCCTGAAGATCAGTTGGAATGGAATGATGGGGCTATCGATGGGGCATGGAAATTTTTGTCCCGCATTTATAACGCGGCTCAGAAGCGCCATCGTCCGGTCAAAGGGGATTTTGATGCCCGGAATTTTGATCAGGACGATCAGGGCCTTTACCGGGAGCTTCATGCCGCGATCAGAAAAGTCACCAGCGATTTCTCCGAAGACCTTAAATTCAATACAGCGATCGCGCAGATCATGATCCTGATGAACAGACTGGAAAAATTCGATCCTTGCGGTGATGAAGGCAAACAGGCCCTTTTGAACCGCGCGATCGAGACGGTGATCCTTCTTCTTGCGCCGATCGTTCCGCATTTGTGTGAAGAGCTTTGGCAGACAATGGGTTTTTCGCCTTCGGTCATGAAAGCGAAGTGGCCATGTTTTGATGAGCAGGCGCTTCTTCAACGAACGGCCCTGGTCGTTGTTCAGGTCAACGGTAAGGTCCGGGCTAAGGTCGAGCTTCCTGCTGACGCTGCAGAGGAGGTCTTGCGGAGCCTTGTTTTGGCCAATGAAAAGATCGCCGGCTATGTCAGCGGCAAGGAGATCCGCAAGTTCATCGTTGTTCCTAACCGTTTGATATCGATCGTTGTCTAGAGCGCTGGAATTATTTATGACACGCCTTTAAGGATACTGGGCATGAACCGTTATTTCCAATTCAAATATTTTGTTGTCATGATGTTCCTGGCAGCGGCCTTGACCGGTTGTTCCACGGCGTCTCATCCGAAAGCGGTCGCCAATAGCGTGCGGATCCAGGGCGTGAAAGGCGACTGGTATTTGACCGTCAACGGAAAGCGTTTTGATATCAAAGGGGCCGGTGTGGGCCGGCGTCAAAGCCGTGACGGAGCGGTGGACTATTTGAGCATGGCGGTGGACTTGGGAGCCAATACCGTGCGGACTTGGGGGACCGTTCAGGGGGACCGGCAGTATTTGGATACGGCGCACGCCTACGGGCTTTATGTGGATGCCGGCGTTTGGCTGAATCCGGTCCGTAAAGGCTATCATGGCAGTTATCGTGACAAGAGTTACTGCGCCAAGGTCAGACGGCGGACGTTAAAATATATTAAAGAGTTTAAAGACCATCCGGCCGTGATCCTCTGGAATATCGGCAATGAAACGATCTACTGGACGGAGTCTGAAACGGAGAGGGTCGCCTTTGCGCGCTTTTTGGAAAGTTTGATCCAGGATATTCACGCGATCGACCCGGACCATCCGGTTGTTTACGCGACGTCTTTTACCACCGCCGTGCCGTATATTAAGAAATACGTGCCGAGTCTTGATATCCTCGGTGTGAACGTCTACGGCGGGATCAAATCCGCCCATGAGAAGATCATTGATTCGTTGGATATCCCGTATTTGATCACCGAATATGGTCCACCCGGTAACTGGGACCAGCCCAAGGACCGTTTCGGCAAGCCGGTCGAACCAACGGATGAATCACAGGTGTATTTTTACAAGCGCTACACGAAAGAGATCGAAATGTTGAAAGGCTATTGCCTGGGCGCGTTCGTTTTTCATTTGGGAGAGACGACCCAGGTCAGTGCCACATGGTGGAACATTAATTACAAGCAGTTCAAAAAGCCGTCCTTTTGGGCGGTTAAAGAGATGCTCACGGGTATCAAAAGCGAGCATCCGCTTCCTTCCATTCGAAGCCTGGTTCTCAGCAAAACCGTTGGGTTAAGACCGGGAGAGCAATTTTCTATAATGCCCAAGTTGGCAAGGGAACATGACGGTGTTATTCATTTTAAATATTTTTATTCCACTTCCAGTGACGAGGTAGGATTGGTCGAATTCCCTAACGACGAACTTCCGCTGGATGTCCGAACAGGGGGCGCTGAAACCTTCATAAACGCTCCGGAAAAACCCGGATTGTACCGGGTCTATGTCCTGGCGCATGATGATCACGGAAACGCCAGCACGCTTAATCGAGTGATCGAAGTCGTTAACCCCTAGGTTGTTTTTTAGCTCATCCTTTTATACCCCTTTTTTCAACGATGACCTTTTTTACACGTCAAGAACGGATCGTGATCCTGCTTTGCGGAGGGATCCTGACCGCCGGATCATTGCTGATCATGGCCTGCAGGGTTCTGCCTGAGGTTGAGCGTGTTTTATACGTGCTTGACCTGCACGCCTTTCTGCCAAAGATCGAGCTGAACACTGTGACGGCCGAAGAACTGGAAACGGCTGCCGGGATCGGCCCAACGATCGCTCAGCGTGTCGTTAAATATCGCCGTCTTATCGGCGGATTTAAAAGGGTCGATCAGCTTAAAGAAGTCTATGGGATCAGTGATCAAATGTTTGAAAACCTTAGGCCGCGGCTTTATATCCGAAAGGCGTCCCAGTAAATATCCATGTCTGGTCATTGGCGTCGTGTTTATGGCGGGGATCGTTTTGGGATATCAGCGGGGTGTTCCGCTTTGGATGGTGTTGTTATGCCTAGCAGCCTTGGCGGTGTTCGTTTTGCGGAATAAAAGTGAGGTCTTAACTGATGCGGCGCTGGTTGCTTTTTGTTTATTGGCCGGGATTTTTTACGTGCAGGTCCGGGGGATTCAACCGGCGGACCATATAACCCATCGCTCCGCGCACCTTAAGGGAAAGGTGATTGAAGTTTCTGGCGTGGTCCTGGATCAACCCCGGGACGCCGGTTCGAGAGCGAAACTTCAGCGTTTTATTTTAGGCCTTGAGTCCCTCTCAGACGAAACGGCTTGCCGCAAAGTTTCCGGAAAAATTTTGGTCCGCATGTACGCTCCATTGGACGTGCGGCGGGGGAGCCGGGTCGTTTTGAGCGGGAAGATCCACGCTCCCTTTGAATTTTCCCTTAACGCAAGGACATCCTACCGAGAGTATTTGAAGCGTAAGAGCATTCATTGTGTTTTAAGCATCGGCCGTAAAAATCCTGTGTGGGTTTTGTCCCGGCCGGCCGAAGATATTTATTTCCGGCTGCAGGATTTTCGGCGGAAGCTACTCGGCATTTTTGAGCGATACCTTTCAGCGGAAGAAAGCTATTTTATGGGTGCTCTTCTTTTGGGTGAGCGCAGCCGCCTTTCCTCGCAAGTTCAGGCCGTGTTTGAAAAGACGGGAACGGCGCATATTTTGGCTATCAGCGGGCTGCATGTCGGCATGGTCATCGGGATCATTTTTGTTCTCTTGAGCTTTTTCCCGGTTGGCTTAAAGATGCGTTCGCTGCTGACCGGTATCTTTATTTTTGCTTATGCGGTCATGATCGGAAACCGGCCGTCTGTTATTCGGGCGGTCGTGATGGCCGCGTCCATGCTTGGTTCATTCGTGTTCGAACGTAAAGGCAGTGGGCTTAATGCTTTAGGTTTGGCAGGACTAGTCTTGATGATCATGGACCCATTATGTATTTTTGATATCGGCTTTCAGCTGTCTTTTCTGGCGGTATTAAGTATTCTTCTTTTTTTCCCGCTTCTTGAACGCCGGGCAAGCGGGATGCGTTTTTTTAGAAGGGATTCTTTTGCGGAGTCTGTTTGGCATTCATGGATCGTTTCGTTTTCGGCATGGATGGGGGTGACAGGGGCCATTATGTATTATTTTGAATACATTTCGTTGTCAGCATTGTTCGCTAATATTATCATTGTTCCTTTGGTGGGGGTTGTACTTGGGCTGGGGATCTTTCTTTTGGCCGCTGGATTGGCATCCTCATCTTCCGCTTGGGCAGTGGCAGCCGTGCTTCAGGCCGTGCTTCGTTTTATGGTCTGGGTGGCGTCCTTGGCTAGCCAAGTGCCGCACACATTTTTTAAAATTTCCGGTGTCTCTTTAAAGGGGATGTGTGTATACTATAGTGCGTTATGGCTGATCTGGTTGCTATTGCGAGCATTTCGGGGGAGGGGCGTAATTGACAAAGAAAAAGGGCTGTGTTAAATTGACTGCACACTCTATAATATTACTAATATTATAAGGAGCAATTATGAAAAGATTGGTGTGCGTGCTTTTCTTGATATGTTGCGCTGCGGCACCGGCTAACGCGTTCTGGGTTTGGACGCCTGAGAGCGGAAAATGGGTGAACCCGAAGTATTCCGTCAAAGAGACGCCGCAACAGCAACTGGAATTTGGGCTGGAGTGCGCTAAAGCGGAGGATTACGCAAAGGCCATTCAGGAAATGGAAAAGCTCATCAAATACTATCCTAAGGCGCGGGAGGCGGCGGACGCGAGATTTTATATCGGAGAATTTCAGGAAAAAACGGGAGAGCTCGGCAAGGCGTTCAAAAGCTATCAGGATGTCATAAAAAAATATCCTTTTAGTGATCGAGCGCCGGAGATCGTCAAGCGTCAATATGAGATCGGCACAAAGGCGTTAGATAATAAGGCCAAAAGGGAGAAAGAGGGCCTTTTGAATAAGATCGGTGCGAGCAAGGTTGATGCGGTAGAGGTTTTTGAAACGGTCATCAAGAACCAGCCTTATGGTGAATACGCCGCTCCGTCTCAATATAAGATCGGATTATTTCTGAAAGAAGAAGGGCTTCTGCAGGAGGCCCGTGACGCGTTTGAAAAAACGGTCAATGATTATCCGATGAGCGAATGGGCAAAGGCCGCCCGATATCAGATCGCGTTGGCGGATTCGGAACGTTCAGCGGCTGCCGGTTATGACCAAAAGATCACGGAATCTGCTATTGAGGAATTCAAAGGGCTCATCGAAGAATATCCGGACGCGGAATTGTCCCAGGATGCCAAAAAGCACATTCAGACTTTACGCGACAAGGAAGCGGAGAATAGTTTTATTATTGCCGAATTTTATGAGAAGCAGAAAAAATATGATTCAGCCAAGATCTATTATTCCGCGATCATCGAGAATTACAAAAATACGGTTTGGGCCCAGAAGGCCCTTGAAAAGCTCCAACGCCTGGAGGTCCAGAAATGAAAAAATGGGTCTTTGTTGCGGTTCTATTCGCCTGTCTGGGGATGACCGGTGTTTGGCTTGCCGGATGCGGGTATACGACAACGTCCGCTTTGTCATCCGATTTGCAAACGATCTATGTCGAACATTTTAAGAATAATATTGATTTTGAAACGGCTTCCCGGGTGCAGACGACCTATATCCCGCTTTTAGAGGTTGATATTCGCACGGCGGTAATCAACCGTTTTCAGTTTGATGGGAATTTAAAAGTGAGCGCCAATAAAGAAGATGCCGATCTGATCTTAAGTGGAGAACTGGTTGAATATAACCGCTACGCGCTGCGCTATACCGATGAGGATGATGTTCAGGAATACCGGCTTCAGCTGGTCATGAAATTGACCATGACCGATACCACCACGGGCGAGCCATTATGGACGTCAAACCGTTTTATCGGTGAGAAGGATTATTTTCTTCAAGGGCCGCGGGCCGTTTCTGAAGATACGGCGATCGGTCAAGCGACAGAAGATCTCGCCCGTCGCATTGTTGAGAAAACCATTGAAAATTGGTAATGCTGTTATGCATGTTCTGCTTTTGGGGCAGGATCATAAATCCAAAACCCAGACCATTCAGTCGTTAAAATCCAAGATTCTTCCTAAAGAAGCGTGGGATTTTGATTACGATGCCCTTTATGGCCATAAGCTGGGCGCTGACGAATTAAAAAAAAACCTTATGGCCCTGCCAGCTGTGGCCTCTCAAAGGATCGTTGTGATCCACCAGGCGGAAAAGCTTGGAGCCCCGCACAAGGAAATCATTTGTGAATTTTTTGCCTTAGAACAAACGGCCGTGATCCTTGTCCTTGATTCGGAACAGTGGCAGGAGGGGGACCCTTTTGTCAGAAAGATTCTGAAGTATGTTTCGATCAGTGGCGCGGCCTCCGGAGAGCGTGATACGATTTTTTCAGTCACACGTTATATTTCATCCGGGCAGCCGGCTGCGGCTTTAAAAGTCTTGAGATCATTGCTGGAGGCGGGTGAATATCCGTTACAGTTGATGGGTGGGTTGGTTTGGTTTTGGGGGCATAAGGCAAGACTGCGCCTCCATGCTGAAAAATTTAAAAAAGGCCTCCTGCATTTGCAGGAGGCCGATCTATGTTTAAAGCGCAGCCGCTTGTCAGCGGACCATGCTCTTGAGGTGTTAGTCACCCAATTATCGTTATTGATGAAATGATCAGTTCAGACTTTTCAGCAATTTGCTGTAAGAAGATTTACGGCGGGCAGCGGTGTTCTTGTGAAGTAAATTACGTTTGGTCGCTTTATCGATCTTTTTATAAACATCCTTGAGCTGTTCAGCCGCCTCATCCTTCTTTTGAGCGGAAACGCTGGTACGGAAAGACTTGATCGTCTTTTTGAGATCGGTCTTGATATCAAGATTATGTAAATGATTTTTGCGGTTTTTTCGCAATTCTTTAATAGCGCATCGTCTTTGTGGCACAGCAATCACCCCTTTCCTGGTAAAGGGCAATAATATATCAAAAGGCATAAAAGATGTCAAATGAAAAATTTTTACGGCAGAATTCACATCGTTCTTTGGTGAAATCAATGTCCATCATTTCATTTGGAACCCTGAGCTCCAGGGTTTTGGGATTTATCCGGGACATCATTTTAGCTAAGTTTTTAGGTACCGGGATCCAAGCGGATGCGTTATTTGTGGCCTTCCGGATCCCTAACCTTTTCAGGGACTTCGTGGGGGAAGGGGCGACCAATTCCGCGGTTGTTCCGGTCTTTTCGGAATATCTGGTCAAGGAGGAACGGGAGCGCTTCTGGCGTTTTGTCAGCGGTGTCCTGGTCCTGGCGATTTTTGTTTTAACGGCTTTGTCCATTTTGGGGGTTCTTTTGGCCCCTTTGATCGTGCGGCTCATCGCTCCGGGTTTTGTGGAAAATCCTGAGAAGCTTGCGTTGACCGTTTCTTTGACCAGGATCCTGTTCCCCTATCTTTTGTTTATTGGGTTAACAGCTTACAGTATGGCCGTTCTTTTTACGTTCCGCCGTTTTACAGTTCCCTCTTTTAGTCCATGCCTTCTGAACTTGGCGATCATTGTTAGTGCTGTCTACTCTTTTTGGTGCATGAAAGATCCGGTCTACGGGATCGCGGCGGGGATGCTGGTCGGCGGGTTTTTGCAGATGGCTGTTCAGGTGCGGCCGCTTTACCGGATCGGCTTTAAATTGCAGTCGCCGGTCTCCTGGCGCCATCCGGGCATTCAGCAGATCTGGACGCTCTTGATCCCCCGGATGGTAGGAGCCGGGGTCTATCAGTTGACGATCTTTGTCGATACTTTTTGCGCGTCGTTAGCGAGTATCGTAGGGGCGGGTGGCATTTCAGCGATCTATTATTCGAACCGGATCATCCAGCTTCCGAT
>ERZ795055.1574-NODE-1574-length-18243-cov-12.143281_pt1 | contig 18243 bp, 9 predicted proteins | sample MGYA00375139_ERZ795055 | MGnify/ENA primary metagenome ERZ795055 (study PRJEB30184, sample SAMN05720283) | anaerobic digester metagenome | isolation source: active sludge of municipal wastewater-treating anaerobic digesters | place: USA | collected 2015-01-23 ... | reverse complement strand
GTAGACCATCAAGAATTGTAAATTGTATATTTGCCCAAACACACACCTGACCCGATGACCCCTGATAATCCCCTTTTGCAGGAATGGACCACCCCCTTCGGCATAGCACCATTTGACCTGATACGTCCGGAACATTTCACACCCGCCGTTAACGAGGCCATTTCACTTGCCAGGCTGGAGATAGATGAAATAATCTCATGCCCCGCCGAACCCGATTTTTACAACACAATCGAGGCGCTTGAGAAAGCCGGTTCATTGCTGAACCGCATCACACCTATCCTCTTTAACCTGAACAGCTCCGATACAACCCCTGAACTGCAGGAGGCTGCAAGGGAGGTATCCCCTGTGCTCACCGCCTTCGGTAACGATATCAGCCTCAACCCGGACCTGTTCAGGAAGGTTAAGACCGTTTATGACAACAGAGACAGCCTTGGCCTCAACCAGGAACAGATGATCCTTCTCGATCGCAAATACAAGAACTTCATACGTGGCGGAGCAGGCCTTACAGATGAGGCAAAGGAAAAGTTCAGGGCAGTCACAGTGGAACTCTCTACCCTTTCCCTGAAGTTTGAGGAGAATGTGCTTGCAGAGACAAACGACTTCACTCTTCATCTCACAAATGAGGCGGATCTCTCCGGGCTGCCCGAAGGAATCCGCGAGGCAGCCTCAGCCCTTGCAAAAGAGAAGGGGATGGAGGGATGGCACTTCACACTCCATGCCCCCAGCTTCGTCCCCTTCATGCAGTATGCAGACCGGCGCGACCTGAGGGAGCAGATGTTCCGCGCATACGTCCGCCGCTCCTTCCGGGGTAACGAACATGACAACAGGGAGCTGGTACTCCGCATTGCGGAACTGCGTCTTGAAATGGCCAGGCTTCTGGGATATACCGACTATGCATCCTATGCACTTGAGGAGCGGATGGCATCAACCCCTGATGAGGTCAACGGATTCCTGAAGAGACTCCTCGAAGCCTCTACACCGGCCGGCCGGAGAGATCTGCATGACATCGAAGAGTATGCCCGCAACCACGGACATGAAGGCCCAATTGAACGTTGGGACTGGGCATACTGGTCGGAGAAACTGAGGCTGGAGCGGTTCAGCATAGATGATGAGGCCCTCAGACCGTATATGCCGCTTGAAAAGGTCCGGGAAGGAGTACTGGGTCTGGCAACATTGCTTTACGGACTGACTTTCAGGAAGAACGAAGATATTCCAGTGTACAATGAAGAAGTCTCGGCCTATGAGGTCCATGACGGTGACAACGGTATTATAGCAATTCTGATGCTCGACTTCCATCCCCGCAAGGGTAAAAGCGGAGGAGCATGGATGACCGGGTTCAGGGAGCAGAGCAGACAGCATAGTGGTGAGGCGCAGAGTGCCCAAAGCCGCAGGATTATCCCTGTGATATCTCTTGTTATGAACTTCACCCGCTCCACCCCTGCCAGACCTTCACTGCTGTCGCACAGCGAAATGAATACATTCCTCCATGAATTCGGGCATGCACTGCACGGCATTCTGTCTGACTGTACCTACGAAAGCCTTTCAGGAACCAACGTGAAGCGTGATTTTGTGGAGCTGCCGTCACAGATACTTGAAAACTGGGCCTGGGAGAAGGAGTGGCTCGACATCTGGGCAGCTCATCACAGGACCGGAGAGAAGATACCTGCGGAGATACTGGCCAGGCTGAAGGAATCACTCACATACAATGAGGGATATGCCTGCATGAGACAGCTGAGTTTCGGGTTGCTTGACATGGCGTGGCACACCCTGACAGAGCCGTTCAGGGGCGACATCGTTGCGTTCGAGCGGACCGCAATGGCACAGGCCGAACTTCTGCCCCCTGCAGACGGCGCATGCATGAGCGTATCATTCGCACACCTGTTCGCCGGAGGCTATGCAGCAGGATATTACGGTTACAAATGGGCCGAAGTGCTCGATGCCGATGCCTACAGCCTTTTCAGGGAGAGAGGAATCTTTGACGGAGACACCGCCATATCATTCCGTCAAAATATACTGGAGCGCGGCGGCAGCCGTGAACCGGATGAACTCTTCCGGAACTTCCGCGGACGCAAGCCCTCAATTGATCCGCTCATTGAGAGAAGCGGATTCAAAAAGCTTCAATAGAAAAACAGGGACACTGAAGTTCAGTGTCCCTGCTTTAACTCAACAATACAGGCTGTTACCCTACAGCGCTGTGAATGTTCTTACAGAGGCAACAACTGTTTTTACTGTTCTCTGGCCGGCAAAAATCTGATGATACCTGCGGCCGATATATGTATCAAGTGTCCCGGTGTATGCGACCATGGCCCCGGCAGCATTCATGACCATTAAGTCACCGATGACGCTGCCGTTGGAATCAACCTCCGACATCCTGTACGTAACAGTACGAAATCCTGCAGAGACGATATCTGTTTTTACAACAGTCACCTTTTCCCAACCGGTGGATTCACCAAAGGCTACCGGATCACCTATGTTGACGCGGGCGCCGGTGCGAAGATCAATATGCTGATACTGTATGATCTTTGTAGTTGGCACACCATCACTTTCATAAACAAAGTTGTAAAACTTGACCCATGCGATGGAGTCTGTTGTCACTGTTTCCCTTCTGATGAAAGGGTAACCGTTTTCAAAAACGACCGGCGGTTTCGTGAAGTCGTGCACGAAAACGTTGTATTTTCCCTTTGCCAGTGTCGCATTCTGATCATACACAAGTGAATCACCCTTGGGCTCGAGCTTTGCCTTCATGTAGAGCTTGAAATTGACATTCCCGGGATTAGCCGTAAAGAACCTGCCGACTCCGCCGCCCGGCGCTCCGCCGTAGTTGCTGAGAATCGCAGTAGTATTAGTGACAAGTTTGCCTCCAATCTCAATCCGCTGAATGTAGGTTGCAGCATTTGAAACCATCGGATTCATATAATGCAGCTGAATCTCAGCCATATCATCGGCCGGTACGGTATCGTATTCAACCACATTCTTTTCGCATGATACAGACAGGGCCACTGCCAGTATCAGACTTAAGTACTTTATTATTTTCATAGTCATTGTTTTTTAACTGTTACTATTTGGTCGCTCCGGGCTGGTTTCCGGGATAGGCAAACCAGGGTATGGAAGTATGGTAATTAACCGCCAATCCTGAAATTGGTTTGAGAGTTTCCAATGCCGGTTTGTTCCACATATACTCAGAGTTGTAACGGGGACGGATCCTGTAGCAGGGTGCGCCTCCGTTATCTACGTTATAGGCTGCCCTCCGGCCTGTAACCTGTGCCGGCGAAAGATAGAGTCCTTTGTACACCTTCGTGGCATCGGTATCCCATTTCTGAATAACCGTGTTCAGGGTCCAGCCGTTATCAGTTGTCGGATAATCTCCTGTGTACTTGATATCATAATGGTATTTTCTCATATCAACCCATGCTTCCAGTGCTCCCCACGGATAGAGGGCAACCCATTTCTGCATCATGATGTGTGAAAGTGAGAAATCGTCGAGCGAAAGATTGCTCACAAAAGGACCGGCAAGATATTCTGTTGCCGCAGTATTAAATACCGGAGCTGTAATCTTGTCCCCACCGGCAATGGCGCCCTTGGTTCCAGGCTTGATATATTTTGCCGTGAAATCCATGTCATCCTTCACTGCAGCCTTGAAGGCATCGAATGCTTCAGTCTTCATCCCAAGCTTCCAGTATGTCTCTGCAAGACAGAACTTCAGCTCTGCACTGGTCATCAGAATGTACGGAGCATCATCCCTGTAGAGCCAGCGGCCTGATCCGTCAAGTGTAGTTGATGAGACGGCGTTGCGTCCGTAAAATGAAGGTGCAGAACCGATCGGGCCACCAACTCCGGTGAATGAACCGCCGTAGTATTTCCGCCTCTTGATGCTGTTTATGTTATCCATGAAATCATACGTGGCATCATCAATTGTAGCGAGCTTCACTGCAACACGCGGATCATAATGACCGGTAGCCATTACGTTTGTATCGCAAATTATCTGTTTTGTAGCAAGTCTGTATGGATAATAGGTGTTTCCTGTCACACTCTCTTTGTTACCGGTGCTCTCATTATAGACAGGAACAGTCCCGGTGAAAACCTGTACTGCATAATCATGCTGCCAGTAACTCCTGTTAAGGTTGACTCTGAACGTGCCCCAGAAGTTGTTGTATGCTCCCTGTGCAGCTGCGGCACCGCCACCCCCTACAGTCAGTGTTGCATTGTCGGCAACGCCGGCGAAGGACTTGCCTGCTGCTGCTATAAGCTCCTGTGCATATGCTGTGCTGAAGTCACTCTTGTTGGATAGAGATGCCAGGTTCCTGACAATTACACCGTATGCAAACTTGATCCACTTTGCCTTATCTCCGCCATAGATATAGTCGTTGGCAGATATATTGGTGCCATACTCGGTGGCGTCAGGCATCTCCAGGTATTCGATAGCCTTATATGCCCAATTGCGGACTGCCGTATAAATAGTATCCTGGTAATCATACCTGTGAGCAAGAAGCCCTGGAACGAATGCATCTTTCAGAATCAGATCACCGTGATATTTTGTCATCTGGTCCCATGAAAAGGCTTTCATTGCTAGGCCGATGCCTGCAAGTGTCCAGTTTTCTGCTGCAACGGACTGATTGATAAGGTTCTCAAGGTTCATTCCCTGCAGCCAGTATATATTCCTCCACAGCTCAGCACCGTTGTCTGACGGTGGCGGGGCAATTTCGTGCCTTGCATAATAGTTTAAACCTGAAGTACCCATCATCTGGGTGAGAGGTCCGGCAGCGCGAATATCGTAGTAGAGTGCCTGATACGCCTGTTGTATACCGGCAAGGTAAAGGTAGCCGTCTATCTGGGCAGGAGCATCCACATTATAGTTGACGTCAAGATACTCCTCACAACTTGTGGTCATAAAGAGCAGTGACGCCACTAAAAGAACGGAAATAAATATCTTTTTTATCATTGTCTCAGTTTTTCGTGTTGTCAACTATTTGAATGTCACACTTATGCCAACAGAGTATCCTCTAGGGCTGGGCAGTGACCAGATATCCATCCCTTCGCCACCAGTGCCTCCGAGTGCTGCAGAAACAGTGTTTCCGACAGCGTCAATTCCGGAGTAGTTGGTCCAAACAGCCAGGTCATTTCCAAGAACGAAGACGCTTGCAGTTGCGAGCGGGGTCCTGGTAAGCCATTTGCCGGGAAGGTTATAGTTGAGGCGCAGCTCATAAAGACGCAGATAGTGCACATTGTCTTCAATCCAGTCTTCATCTGCGCCGGTATATGTCGTACTGTAGAGATTGGGGTTGACTGAAATCGTGTTCTTAGTCGGGTTTGCTGTGTTCTCAAGTCCATCCTGCAGGACTCCTTCAAATACAACCGGGCCTGATTCACGGGCAGCAACTGATTCCCAGCTGAGTCCCTCCTGCATCATATAACGTTTGGTACCGTTAACAACGGTAGCCTTGTAACGGCCTGAGAAGTTGGCAGACAGACGGAAACCCTTGTAACTGAAGTTCTGTGTGATACCGAATTTTAGCTTCGGCTCGCGATTACCGATAACACTATAAGCGCTGTTAACTAGTGGCAGACCGGTAGTTGGGCTAATAAGCACGTCACCTTCATCGTTGCGCCGGAATCCGAGGCCTGTTATTGAAGTCACGGGATAGCCAAGCATGATACCGTTACGGATGTTTCCTGAGTTCCAGGTGTAGGCGTTATAATACTCAGATACGTTGGCGGGCAGGTAAACCACTTCAGAATCAGTGTGTGAAGCGTTGACACCCATATTCCAGCGAAGTCCGTTACCCAGTCTTACAATGTCGCCGTCCACATGAGCTTCCCATCCCCATGTTTCAAATGTTCCTACGTTAAGGGTGTTGAGAACGAATCCGGTACCGTAGCTGAGCCTGAAGCCCTTGATGATCTGGTCATCACAGTGTGTCCAGAAGTAGGTGAAGTCAGTATTGATCCTGTCATCCAGGAAGCGGCCTTCAAATCCAACCTCTTTGGAGGTGGTGAGCTCAGGGACAAGTTTCTTGTTCGGGCCGGTAAAATCATACCTGTATCCGCCGCCCCACAAACCTGTTGTTACGAGTCTCGGGTCAATCTCCATGGGTCCTGCATCTTTGCCAACCTGTGCAATTGAGCCGCGCAGCTTAAGGTAATTGACAATGTTGTTACCCTTTATGAAGGGGAGCTCAGTTACTATGAACGAACCTTCAATTGCCGGATAGAAATATCGGTTGTTCGCAACAGGCAGTGTTGATGACCAGTCATTCCTGGCCCGAAGTGTTACATAGGCCATCTGGTTATAACCGAGTTCCAGCTGACCTGAGAGTGCCTGAATCCTGCGTGTAGATGTTCGTTGTGTGGAGCTGATTGACAGAGGGTCACAGTTGTCTATTGACTGGAAATCCTTAACTGCGAACTTGGAACCGGTGGTTGCAAGGCGGCGAATTCCGTTTTCGTTCTGGTGATAGCCAAACTGGGCCGACACAGATAACTTGTCATCGAAGAACTCATTGTTGTAACCTGCAATAAGGTTCAGGGTAGGATATGAGAAATTCTCATGTGTCCTGTTGTAGTATCCGTTGCCATCCTGGTAGGTGTCATAATAGGGATGTCTCGAACTGATATAGGTCTGAGCACCTACGTCCCATCCCAGCTGAGCACGGAAAAAGACTTTCTCAATTGGGGTAAAGTTGGCAGAGATTATTGAAGTGAACCTGTCCGATTCATCAAAGAATTTATTGCGATACATCCCGAATAGCGGGTTAATAAGGTCTCCGTCAAGGTAGTAATCGGGAGTGCTCATGTGTGTACCGTCCGGATCAAGCCACTTCGACATGTCATCAACCATCGGCCAGCGCATTGCCCTGTAGAGAGGACCTTCTGTGCCGATCGGTACCTTATTGTTTTCACTTTGTACGTATGACATTGATGCATCTACCATCAGCCATTTGGTTATCTCGGCTTTTCCTCCCAGTGAGAGATTGAACCTGGAGTTGTCAGAAGTCTTAACAACACCCTGCTGATCCGAATAGGAAAGCGAAGAACGGAAACTGATCCTGTCCGTTCCGCCTTCTGCGGACACGTTATGACGCTGGGTGAAACCGGTCTGCATTATTGCTGCGATATTGTCATAGAGGGTCATTCCCTCAACATATTTGCCACCGAAACGGGTTATATAGTAGTAGTTTGTTGTACCATAGTAACCGTTTGTGTATTTGTCCTGCAACTCCGGAAATCCATAGGCTTTGTCCCAGCGGAATGAGTTGTTGTAGGAGATCTTGCCTTTACCAACCTGCCCTTTTTTGGTAGTTATGATGATAGCACCGTTTGAAGCATCTGAACCGTAAAGGGCAGCTGCTGCAGCACCTTTGAGAACCGTCATCGATTCAATGTCCTCAGGGTTGATGTCATTACCTCTTGATGAGTAGTCGAGGTTCCTGACTGAATAGTATTCAAGCGATGAACTGCCCACTGAGTTTAGCGGGTCGAAGGTAGAGTTGTTCATCGGCACACCGTCAATAATGTAGAGCGGCTGGTTATTACCTGATATGGAGGTAAGGCTTCTCAGGACAACTGTTGTTGATGCACCCGGAGCACCGCTGGTTGATGTTACGGTCATACCTGCAACACGGCCCTGGAGGGCAGTGATGAAGTTGTCGCGACCTGATTCGGCTATATCTGATGCCTTTACGTTTTGCACAGATGAGCCAACTGCACGTGAAACGCGTTTCATTCCGAACTCCGATGTGATAACAACATCCTCGATCATCTGAACATCAGGAGTAAGTGCAATACTGTACCTGGTTCCGGAACCAACGGTCATCTCCCGGGCCGCGTACCCCAGGGAGCTGAATATCAGCACCTGCCCCTGTTCGGCCCTGATCGAATAGTTCCCATTCGGGTCAGTGCTTGTACCAGTGGTAGTGTTTTTGATTATCACGTTGACGCCGGGCAACGTCTCATTCGTCGTGGCGTCAGTGACAGTCCCTGTCACGATTTTAGGCTGAGCATAAATGCTTTGTGAAAGCATCAGTCCCAAAACCGCAAACAACATTAATAGTTTTGTTCTCATGTGATTGGATTTAGGGTTAAATAGTATTGATTAGGTTATATGTTGATGGATTATTGTTCGCTATCCCAAAAGCAAGATACATGTTTTCTCTACAGGGTGTATTACAGGTTTCAACTTTTTTTCTCAATAATTCCTATGCCGGGACGGTCAGGCAATACAATTTTACCGTCGACCACAGTCATCCCTTCATACACATCATTGCTTATCAGCAGGTTACCGTCAAGATCCGCCCAGTCAACAAGTGGAGAGAGCTGGGCTGCTGCCGAGACGGCACATGAAGTTTCTGTCATACATCCTATCAGAATCTTCATCCCCATCTGCCTGGCCATAGTTATCATCTTGTAAGCTGCATGCATCCCTCCGCATTTCATCAGCTTGATGTTTATGCCGCTGTAGATACCTTTCATTCCAAGGAGCTGGTCAACCGTCTGCAGCGCCTCATCGGCAAGTATCGGCAGCGGGCTCCTCTCGGTCAGCCAGGCGATGTCATCGATCTGATCTTTTGGCATCGGCTGCTCTATGAACAGTGTACCCCTCTCATTCAGGTAGTTAGCCATCTCCAGGGCGTAGTTCCTGTCTTTCCAGCCCTGGTTCACATCAACGAAGACGGGAACGTCAGTAACAGAACGCACTACATCGATCATCTCTTTGTCGTTGTCCCGCCCCATCTTGATCTTGAGCTGCCTGAAGGCGCTTGCCTCAAGGGTCTTCTCCCTGACCACATCAGCTTTGTCGATCCCGATTGTGAAGCTCGTAACCGGGGCCTTATTCGGATCCAGTCCCCATATCCTGAACCACGGCTGACCCAGAAGCTTTCCGGTCAGGTCATGCAGAGCGATGTCAAGCGAGGCCTTTGCTGCATAATTGCCGGGCATGATGCCATCTATATATGAAAGAATGTCCTCCATCAGGAAAGGGTCACTGAACTGCTCCAGGTTAACCTTCGAAAGGAAACCGAGCACTGACTCATGGCTTTCGCCGAGGTAGGGAGGCATGGAAGCCTCACCGAACCCGGTAACGCCGTCATATTCAATTGAGGTAAGGACCACAGGTGTGGTAGTCCTGGAGTTGGTTGCAACTGTGAAGACATGCCTGAGCTGAAGCTCGTAGGGTTTGTAGCTGAGTTTCAGGACACCGCCGCCCTTTTTAACTGAGTTTCCTTTTTTCAGAGTGCCATCGGCTGCCTGTGAGGTGCAGCCAACCATCAGAGCCCCTGCAGTGAGACCCCCGAGCTTGATAAAATCTCTTTTTTTCATATGTATCAGAAATACCAGCTGTGTTGAGAAACACGTTCCAGTCCCTTGCCCTCAGTGAATGTTGTTACACGCCTGGCACCCTGCAGTATCTCAAGCAGGTAGGAGCTGTAATTTGTTCTCGTTGAGTCGAAGCTGTTGACCTTTACCATTCCGGAAGAATGGATGAATTCCGTGTCACCGATATACATCCCTGTGTGTGTAATCCGGGGCTTCCCGTCCCTCACCCTGCCGAAATACAGAAGGTCGCCGGGAGCAAGTGACTCGCACGGATTCTCAATGCTTACTTCATCGCCGTACCTGAACTGGCCCGAAGCATCACGTGTCATTATAACTCCTCCAAAGTAGTATATCGTCTTTGTATAGCCACTGCAGTCAACCCCCTTGGGAGAGGTTCCTCCCCAGAGATAGGGTGCACCCATGAACAGCTTCGCAAAACGGATCAGCCCCTGGGGTTCAGTGCTGGCGGATTCAGCCCAAACCCTGAAGTCAGAGGCCTCACTCTTCTTAATCTCACCTGCCCTGCCATCTGGCAGAACAACTGTGTATTTGTCCCCGTGTGTGCCATTACTTACAAGAATCGCCCCGAAGACAATATCTGACACAGTCTCACCCTTGCTGTCCGTAATCACCCCTGTATGCCCCAGATATATCATCCTATTACTGCCTTTCCACGCAGCCAGTTCTTCATCACTAAGCTCTGCCAGATCATTGTCCGTCCACCCTGTATAAGAATCAGGCGTCTGCACCAGATACCAGCCACCACTTTTATTCAGGATTCTGACGGGGGTGCCCATCAGTGCCTGTGTCGATTGTTCCGCTGCATGCGAAGGTTTCGTCCTGACATTGCAGACACTGACTGTGATCAGCCCCCAGGGCTTTTCTACGACAGCCGGGTCAGGCAGCACGGTTATGCTGTCCGCATATTTAACCCCGGATTCGTCAAGCAGGCTGATGATAGCACTCTTAGCCCCGGGGAGATCAGTCTCACCTTTGGCTGTAATTGTTCCGTCCTCTGACACCGAAAGGGAAATGTCACAGATGGACTCCGCGCTCTGTGGCACCATTCCTGCTGCAATGGAATCAAGCTTTTCCTGCAACCCGGCAGGAACCTCTTTTTTCTGACACCCTGCAAGCAGAATGATACATAATAAAAGGATAAGGGAGTTTGAGGGTTTCATGAAAGTTGTATTACATCTTACAAATCCAAAAATAAATATTTATAATATTCAAGTCAATAGACAATTGAATTTTATTTAATTTGTCTTACAATTTTTTTTTAACCGGTTGTATGATGACAATATCAAAATCTATTTTCAGGACGGGGATGGCAATCATCCTTGCATCAGCCCTCACCGGGCCTGCCAGCGGACAAATGGTTGAACCGGGTATCGAGACCCTGATCAGGAGTAACTTTGAAATCCTGAAGGGCAAAAGAGTTGGTTTGGTAACCAATCCGACTGGTGTTGACCGCTTGCTCAGATCAACCGTGGATATACTGCACAACGCTCCGGAGGTTAACCTTGTAGCTCTCTACGGTCCTGAACACGGGGTGCGTGGGGAGTTCACCGCAGGGGAATATGTTGAGACTGAGACTGACCCCTCGACCGGGCTCCCGGTTTACAGCCTGTACGGCAAGACACGCAAGCCCTCTCCGGAAATGCTGAAGGGGATTGACATACTTGTATACGACATCCAGGATATCGGTTCCAGATCATACACATTCATCAGCACCCTCGGCCTGCTGATGGAGGCCGCAGCTGAAAACGGCATTCCCGTGGTTGTGCTTGACCGCCCCAACCCGCTGGGCGGTATCCGCATGGAGGGCGCTGTCACCCGGCCGGAATTCGTCTCGTTCGTAAGCCAGTTTGCAATACCTTACATTCACGGCATGACAGTGGGCGAGCTTGCAACATTCGTTAACGGTGAGAAAATGCTTGCCAACGGAGTAAGATGCGGCCTGCACGTGGTGAAGATGAGCGGCTGGTCAAGGAAAATGTACTTTGATAAGACCGGCCTGCCATGGGTCCCTTCCTCTCCTCAGGTGCCTCACGGTGACACCCCGCTATACTATCCGGCCACAGGAATTGCCGGCGAGCTCTATGCCGTCAGCATCGGGGTGGGCTATACGATCCCCTTCCAGACCTTCGCAGCCCCTTGGATAAATGCTGACTCACTGGCTACAAGCCTCAACAGGCTGAAGCTCCCGGGAGTGATCTTCAGACCGACCCATTACAAACCCTATTTCAGTACGCTCGAGGGTAAGCTGGTGCACGGTGTGCAGATCCACATAACCGATCCTTCAGTGGCTCCGCTAACCCTGCTGCAGTTCTACATCATGCAGGAGGCTCACCGCCTCTGGCCAAAGAAAAACCTTTTCAGCATGTGCGATCCATCCCGTCACCTGATGTTCGACAAGGTCTGCGGCACTGATGAAGTGAGGAAAGCCTTCACAAAGTCATTTCTTGTTAGCGATATCATTGACCTGTGGACAAATGATATAGAAGCATTCAGGGCCAAAGCCTCGAAGTACTTCCTGTACGACTGATCATAAAGATCAGTGTATATTAGCCCCCTCCACGCTCTTCTCAAGCGCCCGGGCGTGCTGCAGGAACTCGGACAGCAGCATCTCCTTGTAATAGACCATGCCGTGTGTCCCCCTGATCTTCGGACTCTCATTCTCGTAAAAGAAATCCTTTCCCAGAATCAGCTGCACCTGTTTGAACTGCTCAACCCACACCTGCTGTGACAGGTCGCTGAAAGGACCGTCATATGCAGGACTTGGAAAGGAGGCATTCACCTGGCTGACGTAGCAGTCGCGGAACGACTGGCTAAGGACAGCCATTGAGTTAAGCGAGACCGGTACGAAGACATTGGCCTCCGAAGGAAGAAATCTGAACCAGACGTTACGGTATCCGATAACCCTCAGCTCTGAAAGATCCTTTTCCTGGCTCCATTGCCTAAGTGCCTCAGCTATCGCCTGCAAAACCTTATAGTGGGTGTCTGGACCGGAGCCCTCGGGATCAAAAGCCAGGCTGATTACATTTGGCTGTATTCTCCTGAGGCACTGAAGGATTGGTTCCACATCCCTGTGACGGTCAGGTTGCTGCGTGAATATATCCCCGGTGTAGAATCCAAGCCTCAGGTGTTCGATATTGCGCACGGGCACTCCGTAATGAGCCCAGACCAGCTCCTCCTCATACTCCCTTAGCATTCCCTTAAGTTTCTGAATATCAGGCGGATTCTTCTCGCCGCTGTAGCTTCCCCTGATAAGGTCAATATTCTTCTGAATCTGATCTGCCAGTTCTTGCTTCGATTTCAGCCGGTAGATATCAACCATTGCCCTGACTATCCTGTGGCACAGCCCTCTCAGTTTGCCCGCCTCATCCTTGTCTGCCACCTTGTCAAGGTAATGGCTTACATCCTTGTCCCACTTGAACCTGTAACCCGTCTCGAAGAAATCGGGGTATCTCAGCATCTGAATCATGTCAATTGAGATGAGTCGCTGTGTCTCCTCGAGCAGGCCAAGAAGCATGCTGTTCGTCACAGCCGTGAACCCCGAGGTGAGTACTGAGAAGTGGAACCTGTTTGTAATCTCCCGCAACTGGGGTATGATGGCAGGGAAGATTCCCAGCATGATGTCGTCATGGTGCGGACCCGTATGGAAGAAGGTTGTGTTCCTCTCACGCCTGAGTCCTGCCTCAATCTTCCTTTTTGTAGATTCTATAACGTCAGCCACGGTGTTCAGGCTGACGCCAGGAATGAGCGAACAATATTCGTCATTTTTAACATCCTCTATTTCAAGCTTATGAGCATATTTCTCTATTTTCTGGCACAGGTCGAAGACCGCCCTTTCAGTTTTCTCGAAGGTCCATTCGCCCTCCCTGAAATATCTTTCCACGGAGTCATGAAGCTGAACCGCTGCTCCCTCTGTAAGATAGAACCGGGCGTTCTTCAGACTCTGCAGCACAGTTGCCGGGTATAGGTTATCTGGGCCGCTCTCAAGCGCATTCCTTACAACCAGTGCTTTGGCGTCTCCGGCGGCAAAGATTATCGCCACCGCATCAGGATTAAAGGTGATTGTGCCCAGCCCGATCGTAATCACAAGTCTTGTTCTTGACACTTCAATGCCTCCGAGATCTCCTGCAGAGGCAGCCTGTGTCTCAAAATTCGTTGCCGTAAGTCTCGTTGCCGAGTTATGGTCGCTTCCCCTTGTGTTAAACGCTATATGCCCGTCGGGGCCGATCCCTCCCAGAAAGAATCCAATCCCTCCCAGGGCCCTGATCTTCTTCTCATAGTTCGTGCACCAGTTGTCGATCCTGAAGAGCGACTCCTGCTGCAGCTTCTCAATCCTGCCTGAAGCCTCCCTGTTTCGCAGTGAGAGGTCAATTGTATTGTCAGGAAATACTTCTGAATAATGTTTCCCTTCTGCCAGAATTATCTCATCTGAATTGATAAGCAGCGCCTTTTCCGGGTCAAGCTCGAAGTCCCGGATGTAGAACTTGCTGACATAGTCGAAGAAGCTGTTGTGCTGGTCCGGGTTGATCGGATAGAACTCGTCGATCTGAACGAAGTGCAGTCCTTTCAGTGATGGTTTCGCTTTCAGGAACAGGCCGTTGTCCTCCCTGACCTTCTGTGCCTCGGGCAGATCCCAGTTATTGAGCAGGTATTTGGTCCATTTGATGAAATACTCCGGCGTTTTTCCCGTGGGCAGGCTGATGACTCCTTCCGGATTTTCCGCCACCCATTCCAGGAACCTGAGCGATGTAAGCAGCCCCAGTCCCGGGAAGTTGTCCACAATTACATAGGGCATTTTCGTCGTCATTATGTTTCTGCCTGAACGGTCGAAAAATGCTTTTTCTACTTTGCTAAACCCTGGAGTATTCATAGTAATCGATTTTGTTGCAGTAATTATTTAAGCAGAGCGTCATAGAGCACCTCCACCGGGTGGAGTGCCTTTTTGCCAGTACCGTCAGCAATATGATGGCGGCATGATGTACCCGGAGCGGTAATAACCGTATCCCCTGAGGCGGCCCTTACAGCAGGGAAGAGGACCATCTCACCTATTTTCATGCTCAGATCGTAATGTTCCTTTTCATAACCGAAGGCGCCTGCCATGCCGCAGCAGCCGTCCTTGATCTCCTCCACAGTGTATTTGGCCGGAAGTGACAGCATCCTGATTGTTGGTGCGGTGGAGGCCACAGCCTTCTGCTGGCAGTGGCCGTGCAGGAGTATCCTGGCCGGATTCCCGGTGAAGCTTTCAGGAGTGATATTTCCCCTGTCAATCTCCCTGCATATGAACTCTTCGAAGAGGAAGGCGTTGCCTGCTAACTTCCTTGCATCAGCCGCCAGGTTTTTCCCGGCAATCTCAGGGTACTCGTCGCGGAATGTAAGCAGTGCCGAGGGCTCGATGCCCACAAGCGGCCTTTCATCCGTGACAACATCGCGCAGCAGGAGAATGTTCTGAACCGCCACCTTACGGGCCGATCTGAGCAGGCCTTTGGAGAGGAAGGTGCGTCCACTCTCGCGGTGGCGGGGAATAGTAACCTCGTAACCCAGTTTCTCAAGCAGCATGATTGCCTTGATGCCTATTTCACTCTCATTATAGTTTGTGAACTCGTCGGCAAAAAGACTGACGCTGCCCTTCACTTTCCCGTTCTTCCTGTTGTGCCTTCTTTGCCATGCCCTGAGTGTCACAGGCGACAGGGCCGGGATGGGACGCCGGACTGAAAACCCAATCATTCTTTTGAAAAGCGCTGTTCCCGTTACCATGTTGGTCACCGGCCGCAATAGCATCCCCGGCGCGTAGAGTCTCGGCAGCCACCCGATCAGCCATGCGCGGAACGGCACGTGGTGTATGTCATAATAGCGCTGCAGGAATTCTGCCTTAAGCCGTGCCACGTCAACGTTCGACGGACACTCCGATTTGCATGCCTTGCATGACAGGCAGAGGTCCATCACCCTGTAAATCTCCTCGTGGTCATACGGGTTCTTTTTTGTTGACCGCGTCAGGAACTCCCTGAGGATGTTCGCCCTGGCGCGGGTCGATTTGTCCTCGTCACCCGTAGCCATGAATGTTGGGCACATCGTCCCTCCCATCAGGGCACTTTTGCGGCAGTCGGCCGAGCCGCTGCACTTCTCGGCGGCGTACAGTATCCCCTCCTCCTCCGGGAACCCGAAGACCTGCCCCGGAAAACTTCTTCTCTCTCCTGCCGGATACCGAAGGTTTTCGATAATCGGGGGAGTGTCGGTGATTTTGCCTGGATTAAAGAGCCCGTAAGGATCCCATGTCTTCTTCAGCTCCCTGAGAAGGGCGTAGTTGTGCGGCCCCAGCATCAGCGGGATGAACTCCCCGCGCAGCCTGCCGTCGCCGTGCTCGCCGCTCAGTGAGCCCCTGTATTTCTTTACAAGTTTTGCGATATCCTCCGCCAGCCCGCGGAATGTCCTGATATCATCAGGGTCCTTGAGATCGAGCAGCGGGCTGAGATGCAGTTCCCCTGTGGCAATATGAGCATAGTATGCGCAACTCAGCCCGTATTTCTCAAGCACCAGGGCAGCTTCGGCAATATATTCGGGAAAGAGTTCCGGCATCACTGCCGTGTCTTCAATCACCTGCACGCTCTTCCTGCGTCCTGGGATGTTTAGCAGCACACCCAGCCCGGCTTTGCGCAGGTCCCACACCCTTGCCATCTCGTCGGCGCCTGTGAAAAGCGGGAAGTGATACCCGAATCCTGCAGCTCTCATGTCACCCTCCATCGCGACAGCAGTCTCTTTGATCTCCTCAACAGTGGGTCTGATGATTTCAATCAGCAGAATCACCTTCGGGTCTCCCTTGACGAAGAAGCGGTTGCGGCTCTGCTCTATGTTGTCTTTCGTGCAGTTGAGGATATAGTCATCTATCAGCTCCACGGCAGCGGGATGGTGTTTCAGCGCGATGATGTTAGCCCTGACAGCATCCTGAAGGCTGTCGAAGTGAGCACACATCAGCCCTGTACGGTCATCTGTGATCGGTACCAGGTTGAGCTTCAACGATGTGGTGAAGGCCAGGGTACCTTCTGACCCGGCCAGCAGTTTGCATATGTTTATCTTCTCCCCGTTGCCGGTAAATGGGTCGGTATCAAGCAGGATGTCAAGGGCATACCCGTTATTCCTGCGTCGAAGTCCGGGATGCGGATACTCTTTCCTGATCTCTTCTGCATTGCGGGCATCGGCCAGTATGTCACGAAGATTCTGGTATATCTTCGTCTCAAGAAGCTCAGGATCTCCTGCACATTTCGCATTGAACTCCTCTGTTGTCAGGGCACAGAAATGAGTCTCCGAGCCGTCAGATAAGACAGCATCCACCTCAAGGATATGATCCCTGACGCTTCCGTGAATAATCGAATGTGCACCACAGGAGTTGTTCCCGAGCATCCCTCCCATGCAGCACCTGTTGGCTGTGGAGGTCTCCGGCCCGAACTGCAGCCGGTGCGGAGCAAGCCACCGGTTAAGATCTCCAAGCACCACCCCTGGTTCGACTTTTACCCACCGCTCAGCGGCGTTGAACTCAAGTATACGCTTCAGATGCCTTGATATATCCATCACAATCCCCGGGCCCACAACCTGCCCTGCAAGCGAGGTGCCGGCCCCGCGCGGGATCACCGACCCGCCATGGGTGCGGGCAAAAGCGATGATCTTTTTTATGTCAGCCGCACCCGCCGGCCTGGTGACAGCCACAGGAACCTCCCTGTAGGCCGAGGCATCGGTGGCATAAAGGATCCTTTGGGTCTCATCTGTGTAGAGATCACCCTCAAGCTCCTCGCGGAGACTGTCAAAAATCAAATCCTGCATCATGAAGTGTGATCATTTTATAAAACTATTTCGCAGTCTTTTTCCCGAACGAAGGATCTATCTTCAGCAAAGCAACGGCTATCAGCGGGACAATACTGCATATCATCACCCAGAGGAAGAAATGGTTGTAGCCAAGCTGCTCCTGCAGCCAGCCGGCGAACATCCCGGGAAGCATCATGCCGAGCGCCATAAATCCAGTACAGATTGCATAGTGCGCCGTTTTGTATTTCCCGTCTGAGAAATAAATCAGGTAGAGCATGTATGCAGTGAACCCGAATCCGTACCCAAACTGCTCCACAAAGACGCAGATGTTTATCACAACCAGATTATCCGTCTGGGTGAAGCTCAGGTAAAGGAAAGTTGCTGCAGTGAGCAGCATGCTGAGGGTCATGGGCCACAGCCACTTCTTCAGGCCTCCGGCTGCAGCCACGACACCACCGATGATTCCTCCCAGTGTAAGGCCGATTATCCCGATTGTTCCATAAACCAGCCCAACCTCACCGGTGGTAAGGCCCAGTCCTCCCTTGTCAATTGGGTCGAGCAGGAACGGATTTATAAGTTTGAGTAACTGCGCCTCCGCGAAACGGTAGGTAAGCATGAAGAAGAGGGCTATCCCTACCTGCGGCTTTTTGAAGAAGGTCGCGAATGTCTGCCCGAACTCCCTCAGAACATCAGACGGTTTAAGATCTTCACGGGGTGTGTCGGATGCCGGTCTGGGCAGGATAAACCTGTGCCAGAAGCTGAAGACGAAGAAGAGCCCGGAAAGGACAAAGAATGTGACTGCCCACGACATCGGGATATTTCCCGACAGCCCCTCATAACTGACTGATGTTGAAGTTGTCAGCTTGGAGTCTGCCTGGAATACCATGTAAGCCGGTTTATCCCAGTTCGATTCTGTAAAGACAAGATGACCTCCCTGGACAAGGGCAATGCTTTTGTCTCCCTTTTTAAGGACGGTATTCAGAACCACCTTCTCCCCGGGTTCAGGCGAGCCTGACAGCCTGACAGGTACTGCAGCCACGCTTCCGGTCACCGAAGCAATGCTGCCCCTCTCCTCCCCGAAGTTATCCCTGATCCAGGCTCCGAGTGGTTCCGAAACCT
>ERZ795055.1573-NODE-1573-length-18249-cov-5.480213_pt1 | contig 18249 bp, 10 predicted proteins | sample MGYA00375139_ERZ795055 | MGnify/ENA primary metagenome ERZ795055 (study PRJEB30184, sample SAMN05720283) | anaerobic digester metagenome | isolation source: active sludge of municipal wastewater-treating anaerobic digesters | place: USA | collected 2015-01-23 ... | reverse complement strand
TACGGATGGGATAAACTTGGCAATTACTGGACAGATGCTTCAACATCATTAACTGTCCCGTATAAAAAATGGGATGCCAGGGAAGCCGGCAATATCGATATTTTAATACCTGACAAACAAGGACTTGCAATACTTTCAGTTATCACTGAAGATGTAAGCGGTAAAATACTACACAGAAACTTTACAAGCTTCCTCATTGGTGATGAAACATCAAAAAGAAATGAAACTGTTGTAAAAGACGGGAAAACATTAAACATCATAAGATTTGCACCTGACACTTTTAAAGCTCAGAGCTGGACACAGAAGCAATGGAATGTTACAGGCGGGCTTAAGGTTAACGGAGCCGGTTCAGGATATTTTGAGTACGAAATTGACATTCCCGATGGAGTGAGCCCGGAAAACACAGAATCACTGACTTTTATCGCAGAGCTTTCAGCTAAAATCCTATTCGGTAAGGATAAAAAAGATGCAAAACTTCCTGATGGAGATTACATGCTGGGCAAGGGAACAAATGATCCCAGCCAGAATCCCAATGCATATCCCATGACTGACAGCTACAAACAAAAAACAACTGTAAGCATAATTGTCGAAGGAATCTCTGCAGGCACCTGGTATCTTGAGGATGATCCTGCAGACCACAGGGGAATTCTGTCATGGTATTCACAGCCTCAGAACAGGCAGCTGAATGAAGCCGGATCATACGGTTACCTTGTAAAAGCTTCAATTCCAACGGCAGCACTCGAAAAAGCTGTTGATAAAAAGCTGAGTGTAAGACTTGAAGTTAACGACACGGAACCGGGAGGACTTGCAATATATGGTGAGAAGTTCGGAAGATACCCTGTCGATCCTACTGTTGTTTTTGTTATGAAGAAATAGCTCCTGTGCATTATTTCTCCCCCACAGATGTCTTCATTAGTGCGAGGGTTAATTATTGTTAATTTTTTTCAGTTGAGAAGCAAAGGATTGTTTTTTATATAAATTTGATATACAACAATACAATTTTTTAATAAAATGAAAATAAGAAACTTTTCCGCAGCATTGATAATGATGTTAGTGCTGCCTGTGGCACTTATGTCGCAAACCGAAAACATTGACCTTTCCATGATTTACAAGATCAAGCAGGAAGGACTAAAATACTCACAGATAGAGGAACTTGCTTTCGGACTAACTGATTTAACAGGGCCCAGGCTAACCGGTTCAACGGGAATGAAAAGGGGTAACGAATGGGCTAAGGCAAAAATGGAAGAACTTGGATTTCAGAATGTAAGGATTGAAGCTGCAACCGAATTCACTAAACCCGGCTGGGACAATCTGAAAACCTATGCAGCCATGACTGCACCATATTATGCAAATTTCGCGTGTAATCCGGTTGCATGGACAGGCAGTACAAACGGACTTGTAAAAGGAGAAGTTGTTCTAGTCGATATAAAAGCCGAAGCTGATATTGAAAAATACAAGGGAAAGGTAGCAGGCAAAATAGTGCTTCTGCCATCTGCGGCAAATTATGAGGTCAGTTTTGAACCTCTTGCAAGCAGGTTAACCGATGCACAGCTTGAAGAAATGTCAAAGGCTTCAGCGGGCAGACCAGGCAGAAGGCCTCCGGTTGACTTTGCACAGTACCAGGCTCAGAGAGCATTGAGAAACAAGATATCTGAATTCCTTGCCGGGGAGGGAGCTGCTGTTGTGCTTAACAGTTCAGGAACATTCAATGTACCCCGTTCAAACAGCGCCAGTTATAAAAAAGGAGATAAAGAACCTGCAGCCCAGCTTAATCTTCCTGTGGAAGCACATGGCAGAATGGAAAGACTCCTGAAGCATAATATTCCTGTTGAAATGGAAATTGAGATTGCAAATAAATTCTTTGACAGTCCCACTGTATACAATGTTATCGGAGAAATACCCGGCACAGACAAGTTACTTAAGAATGAAGTAGTAATGATAGGTGCTCATATTGATTCCTGGCATGGTGGCACAGGAGCAGCGGATAATGCCTCAGGTTGCATTGTTATGATGGAAGCGCTCAGGATACTAAAAGCTATTGATGCCGCACCAAAAAGGACTATCAGGGTATGTCTCTGGGGTGGTGAGGAAGAAGGTTTCCTCGGATCAAGAGGCTACTCTGACAAATATCTTGCTGACCCTGAGACTAAAGCTCATAAGGCTGATTTTGACAAGTTTGCAGGATACTTTAATATGGATAACGGTTCAGGCAAATACCGCGGCATATACCTTCAGGAGAATGATCTTGTAAGGCCTATTTTTGAACAATGGATTGAACCTTTCAAAGATATGGGCTTTACAACAATATCTCCAAATAATACAGGAGGTACTGACCACCTTACATTCAACAGTCTTGGGCTTCCGGGCTTCCAGTTCATACAGGATGAAATTGAATACGGACGTGGTTACCATACAGTTATGGACACTTACGAAAGACTTGTAATGGCTGATCTTAAGCACAATGCTGTGATTACTGCTGCCTTTGCCTACAATGCAGCAATGCGCACTGTAAAGCTTCCGGCAAAACCGGTCATGAAACCGCATCCCGAGGATCAGCAGAGACCAAGATTCTAAATATTTTATTATTACTGTTTATTTGCCGGCAATCAGCAGCTGCAATTCCTTGATGTGATTCTTATAAACGCCGCGCGGATTTGTGCTATACTTTTTGCACAATGAAGCTGCATAGCCAGTAGCGACTCCCATCTGGCCTGTTGTGTTCATTACCCTGGGGCCTCCGAGTCCGATGTGAGAGCAGCTGAAGCATCTTCCTGCCATCATCAGGTTCTTTATATTCCTGGAATAGAGCGAACGGAATGGAATATAGTAGTGATCGACCTTGTAATAATTTGCTTCCGACAGGAAATCAGGTTTTGAAGTATCAACAAGGTTCTGCTGGTAGTGGACATCCACTGCCCTGCTTTCAACTACAACAGCATCAGGGAATTCCACCATGTTCTTTGCATCCCTGAAAGTATAGACATAATCACCTGCAAGTCGCCGTGATTCTCTTTTTCCAAGCAGGTAGGAAACCCATTCAAGCTCCAGATTTGCATTCTCAGGAAGTTTTTTTGCATTTGAGAATGATCCGTAAATTGCCCTAAGCATGTGATCCCTGATCATTTCACCGTCATCAATCTGATTAAGTGTATCGTTCGAGTATTCCCACTGCCATTCTCCCTTTATTGCTGCAAAATCACCTGCCACAGCCTTAGTCCATTGAAGATCAGGAAATGCAACAGGCTTGCCGGCATCCACACTTCTCCACAGCACCGATGATCCCATTACCCTGTTATCAGCTTTTGCAGGACTCCATAGTTCTCCATGTTCAGCCCAGTTCTCACCATATTCCGATGAATCCTCTCTGCCATACATATAATCTGCACCGGCCCAGTAGCCTATCCAGCCGTCACCAGTGCAATCGATAAAAACAGGGGCCTTAAACCTTACCATTTCTCCGGTGGCAGTGTTACGGGCATCAACTGCAGTAATTGAATCGGCAGAAGTTATTACGCTGTACGCCCTGTAATTGAGGAACTGATGTACAGAAGGATAGGAGCTCATCGCATTGTGGCGTTTCCTGTCATCCCGTTCAGCTTCCGGAGAACCATTAGGCCAGTGAACAGTATTCAGCATATTGAGTATCCTTCCAACCTTCCCTGTAATTCCCTCAGTATGAACACGTATCTCACTGCTTGCATTGCCTCCGAGGACAGGCCTGTCGTGTATCAGGGCAACATTAAGTCCCTGCTCTGCCGCTGCAATTGATGCAGCGCAACCTGCTATTCCGCCACCTGTTATTACAAGGTCGAATGACTCAACTCGTGCTGGAATATCAGGCTCAGAAAGCATTTGTTTCCTGAATGCTGCCAGTTCTGCTGAAGCTGACGGAGGAGGAGTCTTAACAGTCGAAAGATAGATTGCATCACAGCGTCCGTCAAAACCTGTAATATCATGAAGTTCAATAACATTGACACCTTTATTCACACTTACTTTACCTGCGTATTCCCAGTTCCAGCCTTCAAGAGTACCAAGATCATTCTTCAGTTCCTTTCCGTTAACTTCTATCCTGAAGCGTCCCGGTGCCTCCCACTTACCGGGAACCCAGTTTTTTGTTCTTGCCCAAATATGAAAATTACCGGATATCGGTGCATCAATCTCTGTTGAAGCATTTTCAACAGTTTTTCCAAGTCCGTGTGCAAGCAGATAAGGTGATCCCATCCTGTACATGAACTGCGGGTCAATAACCCAGCCACCTCTCTCAGAAAAGCTCTCAGCCTCCAGGAATATCTCATGCTTTTCAACATTGCATGAAGTCAAACAGGCAATAAAAACAAGAATACCGGAAAAAGCCCTATTCATATAATATATTGTTAGTACCGTACGATTTCCTGTAGTGTCAGCTCTTTTTCTCCGTCACATCCTTCATCGACAGCTGAACTCTTTTTCTTTCTATGTCGACACCGATAATTTTGACCATCACGTGCTGATGAAGCTTCACAACTGTCGAAGGATCAGAAATATACTTATTACAGAGATTGGAGATATGAACGAGGCCATCCTGCTTGATACCAATATCGACGAAGGCACCGAATTTTGTAACATTTGTTACAATTCCGGGTACAACCATTCCGGGCTTGCATTCTTCCATTGAACGGATATCAGCAAAACGGAACTCTTTTATTTTTGAACGAGGATCACGTCCTGGCTTGGCAAGTTCATCAATAATATCTTTCAAAGTGGGTAAACCTGTTACCGGTGTAACATATTTTTGTGGAACTATTTCCTTTCTCTTTGTTTCATTTGTAATTAGTTCCTTCACATCACAGCCAAGATCCTTTGACATCAGCTCAACAACATGATAGCTTTCAGGATGCACAGCGCTTGAATCAAGCGGATTGGCTGCATTGCGTATCCTAAGGAATCCTGCACACTGCTCAAAAGCCTTCTCTCCCATCCTCTTCACCTTCTGCAGCTCTTTCCTCGATCTGAACGGACCATTTTCAGTCCGGTAGTCGATAATATTCTGTGCAAGCTGCGGACCAAGACCTGAAACATAGGTAAGCAGGTGCTTGCTCGCTGTGTTGACCTCAACGCCAACAGCATTCACACAGCTCATAACAACCTCATCAAGGGATTTTTGCAGTTTCGACTGATCAACATCATGCTGGTACTGTCCAACACCAATTGATTTTGGATCGATCTTGACAAGTTCCGCCAGGGGATCCATCAATCTCCTGCCGATCGATACAGCTCCTCTGACCGTAACGTCATAATCAGGGAATTCATCACGTGCAACTTTTGAAGCTGAATATATTGAGGCTCCGGCTTCGCTCACGACAAAAACCTGGATATCATTTTCAAACTTCACCCATTTTATGAAGTCTTCGGTTTCCCTGCTTGCTGTCCCGTTTCCAATTGCAATTGCTTCTATCTTATATGCATTAACAAGGGACAGTATTTTTTTTATTGACAGAGCGGTTTCATTCTGCGGAGGATGCGGGTAAATTGTCTCATTATGCAGGAGGTTGCCCTGCCTGTCGAGGCATACCAACTTGCAACCGGTGCGGAAACCCGGATCGATTGCCAGTACATTTTTTTCTCCGAGAGGTGATGCAAGAAGCAGCTGGCGCAGATTATCGGCAAACACAGAAATGGCTTCAGTATCAGCTTTTTCTTTTGAAAAATTCCTGAATTCTGTCTCCATCGACGAAGAAAGAAGCCTTTTCCAGCTGTCTTTTACAGCATCCAGAACTATTTCTGAAGAAGCATTATTGCCTTTTATAAAAATATTGTTCAGAGTATCAAGAGCATGCTTTTCATCAGGTTCGACAGTCAGCCTCAGGAATCCTTCATCTTCACCCCTTCGCATTGCAAGCAGCCTGTGCGATGGACATTTTTTCAATGGTTCCGACCAGTCAAAATAATCACTGTATTTTATACCTTCCGTCTCTTTTCCCTTAACAACTCTTGAAACAATAACAGCCTCTTTATCAAATAATTGCCTCAGCAGCTTTCGTGCTTTTTCATCTTCACTTACCCACTCTGCAATTATATCTGAAGCTCCTGAGATTGCATCTTCAGTTGTTTCAACCTGATCATTCAGGAAACCTTCAGCCTTGCTTTCGGGATCTGTTTCACGCTGACTGAAGATTATCCCGGCAAGTGGTTCAAGGCCTTTTTCCCTGGCTATTGTAGCCCTTGTCCGGCGCTTCGGTTTATAAGGAAGGTATATATCCTCAAGTTCTGAAAGTGTAAGTGCTGCATCAATCCTTGATCGTAATTCAGGAGTCATCTTCTCCTGCTCCTCAATCGATTTTATAACAGCCTCCCTCCTTGCATCAAGCTCCTTCAGCCTGTCATATTCCTCCTTAATATGCATAAGCTGAACTTCATCAAGGCTGCCAGTCATTTCTTTCCTGTACCGGCTGATGAAAGGTATAGTGGCTCCTCCGTCAAGAAGCCTTATTGTATTTTCAACCTGCCAGTCATGTAATCCCAGTTTCCTGGCTATCAACACTATATTCTTATTCACTGCAAACAGTTTTATTATTTTTTAGTCTCTTTTCTCTCTCCTCGCTCTCTCAACCTACTCAACATAGAGCACCAAACCTTTAAGATATTCACTCTCAGGATGATAAATGCTTACCGGATGATCCGGAGGCTGGCTCAGCTGATACAGAATTCTTACATTTCTGCCGGTATTGGCTGCAGCAGCGAAAACTGATTTTCTGAAATTTTCCTTTGTCACAACCTGAGAACAGGAGAATGTAAAAATAACACCGCCGGGCCTGATCTGTTCTATTGCCTTCATATTCAGCCTCTTGTAGCCCTGCAGGGCATTATCAAGAACATTATTGTGTTTTGCAAATGCCGGTGGATCAAGTATAATCAGGTCATACTTGTCCCTGATATCATTCAGGAATTCAAAAGCGTCGGTCTGGAAAGCCTTGTGACGCTCATCATCGCCAAAATTCATTGCTACATTCTGCTTTGCCAGTTCAATGGCAGAAAGAGAACTGTCGACTGTATGCACACTCTCAGCATTTGCCATTGCATAAACAGAGAATCCTCCGGTGTACCCAAACATATTCAGTACTTTGCGCCCTGCGGACATTTCTCCAAGAAGTTTACGGTTATCTCTCTGGTCAATGAAGAAACCAGTTTTCTGGCCTGTTGACCAGTCAATCCTGAATTTGTAATTGTTTTCAGTCACAATAACCGGATCAGAACTGCCGTATAAAAACTCATTTGAAGCGTTTGCACCGGACTTATATGGCACTGTTCCCTCACTCTTGTCATATACAGCAACAAGCTTATCTTTAAGTAGTTCCACCAGTAATGAGGAGATCTCCTTCCTTATCCTGTAGAAGCCCAGCGAATGCATCTGGATAACTGCAACTCCATTGTAAAAATCAACGATCAGTCCCGGCAGTCCATCGCCTTCACCATGTATGAGGCGATAGACATTAAGATCAGGCCTGGTTGATATCCCGGCTGATTTACGATACAGCACAGCCTTATTTATTCTGTCCCTGAAAAATGACAGGTCCGGTTCCACATTTTCAAAAGTCAGTATCCTGACAGCAATGGAACTTGGCTGATAATGTCCTGTCGCAAGAAAATTATCCTTGCTGTCGTACAGATCAACCAGATCGCCTTCGGCAGGTTTCCCGTAAATTTTATGTATTGCACCTGAAAAAACCCAGGGATGATATCGCCTTACCGACTGTTCCTTACCCGGTTTTAATACTATCCTGATCCTCACGATTTATGATTATATAAACAACAATAATTCTTTCAAAAAACAGAGAATTGATTGTTAAACAACTCTCTCAGGCGCTCCTCACCTCATTCCTTGTCAGTTCCCTGTATATCTGGTGACACACCCAGGCATCAGTTGCCGCATAAAGCAACTGTGCATCAGTTAGATGTTCAGCCTCCCAGTTCGTAACCTGCTGACTTTTTGAGATCCTGAAGCCGAGAATAATTGCAGTAAGTTTCTTTAATCCTGCACTTTCAATGCCATACTCTTTAACAAGTGTCTGCAGTTCAATAAAACCCTGTGGTCTGAAAGCCCTGGATCCGTTTAGAAACCTCAGGTCATCATGTATGGCCACGCCTGCTTTAAGGATATTTCCATCAGCAAGGATCTTCAGCAGATCCTCAGGCAGACCTATCTTATTAATCCTGAATAAAACTGCAAGATTCTCATTTGCAAGCTGTATCAGGGATACGTTATTCCTTTTACCACGCTTAAAAGTGGGCTTAGTTTCTGTATCGAAACCCAGAAGGTCATTCTCACGGAGACGTGGAATTATACTGTTGAACTTCTGCATGTTATCGACAAGAATTATTTCACCCCTGAACCATGACAATTCATGAGCGGCAAGCTCTTCAGCAGTTATGTTGGGGATAAAGCGGCTATTTTCCATCAGCATTAAAATCTTGTTGCCTCTTGCTAATAAGCCAATCGGATGTATCCCTTGTTTCATCATCGGATTCATCATCTGGCAGTCGTCCAATCTCTTCACCAGAGTAAATGAACCGGTGAATGGCCCTCATTGAATTTACAAGTTTCTGACCCCAGTAATCCTCAAAATGTTGTCTGCATTCCCACACTGCATCATTCATCACTTCATTAGTGCCTGTCTGATACAACAAAAGAAAATCCTTGATATCCTGATATATATCCGTCAAATCTTCAGAGACAGAAGCTTCAAACTGTCCTTCTCTTTCCCTGTTCCTGTCATCAAAAACTTCCTGGTAATCATCAGCGGTCCCAAATTTTTCCCTGAAGTTATGGCGTATCCTTTTCCAGTCATTTTCTGTAACAAACCTCTCATTTCCATCTTCGAAGTATGGTTCAAGCTTTGGCAACAGGGAGGCTTTCAGGTAAAGTAAAGGCAGTATTCTCTGTAAAATTTTGAACAGCTCATCACCTTTAAGTTCCTGTGCATGCTCGGCATATTTGCAGAATTCATTTGCAACTGCAACAAATTCAACCACATTTCTTGACAGGACCGGTTCAGAATTGCTTTCCATAATGGTTCCTTATTATAAGTTGCAAAATTAGATATTTACATGAAGTATTCCTTAACAGAGTATTTTTTTTGCAGAAACTGACATATATCCTTAATTTTAATGCCTCAACATTATTGCTTAAACAATGCTAAACGGCAGATATCTTGAACTATACAATTCAATAAATAAAGTTATTGATAAGAAAAGGATTTTTCACGATACACTTCATACTCTTGCTTATGGAACCGATGCCAGTTTCTACAGGCTGATTCCTAAAATTGTTATCAGGGCTCAAAATGAGGATGAGGCTATTGTTGTTATCAGGGAATGCAACAGGCTGAACCTCCCTGTGACTTTCAGGGCAGCCGGAACAAGCCTGTCTGGTCAGGCCGTTACAGATTCTGTTCTTCTTCTTGCTGGAACTGAATGGAAAAAATACAGGATTGAGGATGAAGGCAGATATATATGGCTGCAGCCAGGGCTTACAGGAGGAAAGGTAAACAGGCTTCTGGCGAAACATGGCCGGAAAATAGGTCCCGATCCGGCATCGATTAATGCTGCAATGATTGGCGGAATTGCAGCTAACAACGCGAGCGGAATGTGTTGCGGAACAGCAGAGAACTCATACAAGACCATTGCAGGGATAAGAGTACTGCTTGCAGACGGAACTGTTCTCGACACTACTGACAGAAACAGCAGGGAGCAATTCAGGAGCACACATAACAGTATGCTCTCCGCGATTGAGAAACTTGGCGAAAAGGTCAGATCCGACAAGGAGCTTGCAAGCCGTATCAGACATAAGTACAAGATGAAGAATACGACAGGCTACAGCCTTAATGCTCTTGTTGATTATTCCGATCCCTTTGATATAATCGAACACCTGATGATAGGTTCCGAAGGCACTCTTGGATTCATATCCGGACTTACATACAGGACTGTTGAAGAAAAACCCTGCAGGGCAAGCTCCCTGATTATCTTTCCCGATATCAGGACTGCCTGCATGGCTGTATCGCTACTCAAATCAGGACCTGTTCAGGCAGTGGAACTTATTGACAGACAGGGATTAAAATCAGTTGAAGATGAAGCGGGAGTACCCGAATATCTGAAGACACTCAACAATACTGCTTCAGCCCTGCTCATTGAGACTGCCTCAGGTGATAAAGCCAGTCTTGCAGAAAATATTAATAACATCAGAAATACACTGAGCGACATACCTACAGTTAAAGGCATAAGTTTTACTGACCTTCCCTCTGAATATGAACTGTTATGGAAGATCAGGAAAGGGCTTTTCCCCTCTGTTGGCGCTATGCGTAAAGCAGGTACCACAGTAATAATAGAAGATGTTGCCTTTCCTGTTCCAAGACTGGCGGAAGCGACTCTTGACCTGCAGGATATTCTAAAGAAATACAACTACAACGAAGCTGTTATTTTCGGACATGCGTTAGAAGGCAACCTGCACTTTGTCTTTACTCAGGACTTCAGCAATGAATCGGAAATTGAAAGATATAAAAACATGCTTTCCGAAGTATCCGGACTTGTTGTTGAAAAATATGACGGTTCACTTAAAGCTGAACATGGCACAGGCAGGAACATGGCTCCGTTTGTTGAACTTGAATGGGGGAAGGACGCCTATCAGCTCATGAAGGATATAAAGATGATCTTTGACCCTAAAGGAATTTTTAATCCGGGTGTTATTCTTAACGATGACAAGGATATTCATCTGAAGAACCTCAAACCGTTGCCTCCTGCAGATGAACTTATAGATAAATGTACGGAATGCGGTTTCTGTGAATCTGCATGCGTTGCCGCTGACCTTACTCTTTCGCCAAGGCAGCGGATTACTGTTTACAGGGAAATCAGATCACTTATTGCAACAGGCAGTGAGCCACATATTGCAGCTGAGCTTGTAAGATCATTTTCATATTCAGGTGATGCAACATGCGCCACCGATGGCTTATGCGCCATAAGCTGTCCCGTAAAGATTGATACAGGAAAGCTCATCAAGAACCTCAGGGCTGAGAATATCGGCAGTCATGATAAGATCGCAGGCTGGATAGCCGACAACATGAATACAGTAACCGCCTCATTACGTGCCGGTTTAAATATAGTGGCATTTTTCCAGAGGATACTTGGGTCAGCTGTTTTAGGCGCTCTAGCCGGAGGAATAAGGAAAGTATCATTTAATACAATTCCTGCTTGGAACAAATATATGCCGGCAGGCTCGAAAAAGATTAAACCTGTTACGGTAACTGCAGAAAACAGAAATAAAAAGGTTGTATACTTCCCTTCATGCATAAACAGGTCGATGGGTGTGTCTGCTGAACACAGGCAGGAGAAGCAGCTTTCGGAAGTACTTATGGGCCTTTGTTCCAGGGCAGGGTATGAAGTCATTTTCCCCGATAATCTTGATAACCTGTGTTGTGGTATGGCCTTTCTGAGTAAAGGTTACAGGAAAGCAGGGACTAAAAAATCCGTAGAACTGGAAACTGCCCTTTTAAAAGCCAGCAACAACGGAGAGTATCCGGTTCTATGCGATATGAGTCCATGCCTGTTCACAATGAAGGAAAACATGAAATCAGGCCTCAGGTTGTATGAACCGGTGGAATTCATACTTGACTTCCTTATGGCAAACCTGAGCGTCACACCTGTCGATGAAACAGTTACAGTTTTCCCAGTCTGCAGCATGAAGAAAATGGGCCTTGAAGGAAAACTTGCAGAACTGGCCAATAAATGCGCAAAGGAAGTCATCGTTGCCGATACAAATTGCTGCGGTTTTGCAGGTGACAGAGGTTTTACATATCCCGAGCTCAACAGGCACGGTTTGAGAAATCTTAAAACACAGATTCCTGAAAGTGTGACACATGGTTATTCGACCAGCAGAACCTGCGAAATAGGGATGAGCAATAATACAGGAATATCTTTTAAATCAATTATTTATCTTGCCGAACTGGCCACACGTGAAAAACAATTACCTTTAGTGCCGGAAGCAACTGAATGTTAGAACTAAAGCCTGATATTGAAGATGTTGAGTTGGTAAAACGTCTGCGCAAGGGCGATATTGCAGCATTTGATGCAATCTATCAGAAATATTCAGGGAGATTATTCAATTTCGGGCTGAAACTTCTGCGTTCAGAGGCAGAAACTGAAGAGCTTATTCAATCAGTGTTCATGAAACTATGGGAAAACCACAGGAACCTGAAACCGGAACTATCATTCAAATCATACCTCTACACAATAGCATACAATGATATCTGTAAGCTTTTCAGGCAAAGGAACTACATGAGAAAATTCATCGATTATCATGTAAGTGAGGAATCCGGCATCTTTTCCGACCTTGGAGAAAGACTCGACTATAAATCACTGCTTGAACAAGTAAGGAAGGTAATAAACAGGCTTCCCGAAAAGCAGAAGGCAATATTCATTAAAAGCCGTGAAGAAGGCAAGAGCACCAGGGAGATTGCAGTTGAGATGGGATTATCTCCCGGCACTGTTGATAATTACATTTCAGAAAGCCTGAAATTCATCCGTAAAAATATATCAGAGAAAGATCTGCTGTATTTTTTAGTGCTTGCCAGCTTATCCGGCATATTCTGATTCCCCGCTGTTAAGCATTTCTGAAGCCGGCTCTTTCCGGATTCAAATTATTTCAGAAAAAAAACAAGCAAATAATGTGAGATTATTTCGTATAGTGGATATAAGCTAATGTAGGCAAAATATTATTCATATCTAAATACTTGAAAATTGAAAGAAAGCGATCAGAAATTACTTGAAAAGTATCTGCAGGGACTTACAAATGATGAGGAAAATATGTCTGTTGAGGATATGCTTGCTTCAGGAGACAATGCGGCTGAGATAAAAAGAATTCTTGAAACAGAATGGAACAGTGATTATAATATAGTATCCGCAAATAAGGAAAAACTTGACAGCCTGCTTGATCATATTCATAAGCTCATTCGGCAGAAAAAATTCAGGGACAGGAATCTTGTGCTCATAAAAGCATTTAATCTGTATGCAAAAGCAGCAGCCATACTTTTAATTCCGTTGCTAATTACAGGAGTTCTAGGATACATGCATCTATCAGAAAAGGATAAAGTTGTGACAGCTGTAAATATACCGGCTGTAAAAAATGAAGTGCTTAAGAGTACAATTATTGCACCCCTTGGATCAAGGGTCTCTTTTATACTTCCCGACAGCACCACCGGCATGCTGAACAGCGGATCGAAGCTCACATATTCTGTTCCGTTCAGCAATAACAGAAATATCGAACTTGAAGGAGAAGCATGGTTTGATGTAAAGCATGACGCAGTAAATCCCTTCGTTATTGGTGCGGCAAATTCAAAGGTAGTGGTACTGGGCACAAGCTTCAACATAAGCGCATATCCTTCTGAAAATTACATAGAAGTGGTCCTGGCTAAGGGAAAAGTCCGGTTCTCAGACCAGAATGGAAATGAAGGAACTAATATTTATCCTTCGGAAAGGCTTATTTATCAGAACGGCAATATAAGCAAGACTGTAACCGACCCTTCAAAATACAGCAGCTGGAAGGAAGGAAAGCTTGTTTTCAGGGGCGACCAGATGGCCGAGGTAGGAAGGCGCATTGAGAGATGGTACAATGTTAAAGTTGTGCTTGCTGACAAGGATCTTGAAAAATACTCCTTCCGGGGAACCTTCGTTGATGACAGCCTGGATGAAGTGCTAAATCTTCTGTCTATGACTTCGCCTATATCGTATAAGCGGATTCCAAGGCAGATCCTTAAAGACGGAACATACGAAAAGGAGAAAATCATAATTAGTCTCAGAAAATAAACCCTAACTAAAACCTGATCGACATGAATACACTAAACAGCTCTTAATCAGTCTGATAAGGAAACAAAAAAAGGAAATCGCGGCAACGATTTCCTAAAAAACACCTTACGATATTTTTTTAACTCGAAAACTTACAAATTTATGAAAAAAATCAACCCTGGCGGGGAAGAATACCTTAATTCCCTCAAAAAAACGTTGTTAATCATGCGTATAGCTTTAGTTTTGCTGGTTGCAGGCATCCTGCAGGTTAGTGCCACCGAGGCATATTCGCAAAAAACACGCCTCTCCCTGAATTATACAGATGCAGAGCTTGTTACAGTACTCGATAACATAGAAATCCAAAGCGAGTTCTTCTTCCTGTATAATGAAAAACTGCTTGATACTCACAGAAAAGTGAATATCAATGTTGAGGACCAGTTAATCAGCAACATACTGGATGACCTCTTCAAACATACAGATGTTAAATACACTATTATTGACAGGAAAATCATCCTTGCACCTGAATTCAGGGCCGACGAAAGAAATTTCCAGCAGCTGAAAGTTTCCGGAAAAGTTACAAATGCAGCGGGAGAAGCGCTGCCCGGTGTAAACGTTACAGTAAAGGGCACTACTATAGGTGTCAACACAGGAATTGAGGGTGAATACAACATAGAGGTGCCTAATGCCCAGTCGATCCTGCAGTTTTCCTTTATTGGCTTCTCGCTTCAGGAAATAACTGTGGGCAGCCAGAATGTCATTAATGTTACCCTTGCTGAAAGCATGCTTCAGATAGATGAAGTAGTTGTCACTGCCTTTGGTATCAAGAAGGAAAAGAAAGCTCTTGCCTATGCTGTTCAGGAGGTCCGCGGAACTGCATTTACTGAAGCCCGAATGAACAACGTGGCTACATCACTCAGCGGTAAAATTGCAGGTGTGGACGCAACACAGGTTAACTCCGGAGCAGGCGCTTCAAGCCGTGTTATAGTGAGAGGAAATACCTCACTGAATGGCAACCAGCAACCTCTGTATATAGTTGATGGAATGCCAATTAACAACTCAAACAAGGGACCTGTCACAAGTTCAACAGCACTTAACGTTGACCGTGGTGATGGCATTTCAAGCATGAACCCTGATGATATTGAATCAATCTCAGTACTTAAAGGCGGAGCAGCTGCGGCTCTCTACGGAAGCCAGGCTGCGAATGGCGTTGTTCTTATAACAACAAAGAAAGGAACAATTCAGAAAGGTATTGGAGTGGAATTGATATCGGATGTAAATTTCGGTACACCTGCCGTTTATCCGAATTACCAGTATGAATACGGACAGGGAAACGACGGTGTAAAACCTGCAACTGCAGCTGCTGCATTGAGTTCAGGAAGATTATCTTATGGTGCAAAAATCGATAACTCTATGGCCCTTCAGTTTGATGGTGTTGAAAGACCATATTCTGCTGTTAATGTAAAACAGAATATTAAAAACTTTTATCAGACTGCCATCAATATGTCAAATACCGTGGCCCTGAATGCAGGTAACAAGAATATGCAGATGAGGTTATCGCTTAGTGATACACGGGCAAGGGAACAGCAGCCTAACTCAACATATAACAGGAAGACCGTCAATATGAATGCCCGCGGGGTTATGGGGAAAAATGATTTCATTATAGTTGAATCGAGCGCTCAATACGGTCTTGTAGATGGTAAAAACAGACCTAATGTGGGCTACGCTGAATTGAATGCTGCATGGCCGGTTTATCTTGCTGCCAATACAGTTGATGTCCGTAACATGAAGGGAACTAATCCGGATCTGCCCGGTATTAAAGAATCAACTGGCAGGGAACTTGAATGGAACCCGGTTCCTGCAGCCGTTAATCCTTATTATGCTGCATATCAGCTGCGTAACGAAGACCACAGGCAAAGGTTTATCGGAAGGACAAGTATTCAGATGAACCTTCTGCCTTCACTGTTCATTAAGGGTACTGTTGCAACTGATCTCATGACATACAGGGATTTCAACTATGTCCCGAAAACAAATGCCTTTACTCCACTGGGTTACTATAATTCATCACAGGAGCTGACAAACAAAAACAACCTCCAGTTAATTGCAAATTATCGCGACAAATTCTTTGCAGATGCTATTGGCCTGAACCTGATGGTTGGTGCCAACAGGGAAAGGGATCTTGGAAGAAGCAGCACTGCTAACGGATCAGAATGGGTTATATCTGATTTCTACAGCCTTACAAACCTCAAGAACAGGGACCTGGTTAATGCTTCTGAGATTTCTACGGGTACAAACTCAGTATTCGGCGAAGCTAACCTCGACTGGAAAAGCATAGCATACCTGACAGTTACAGGTCGCCAGGACTGGTTCTCGGTACTTAATCCCGGATATAATGCAATATTCTATCCTTCTGTCGGTGGTAGTTTGATTCTCTCTGAGATAGTGGACCTTCCCGAGATATTTAATTTTGCAAAGATCAGGGCATCGTGGGCCCAGGTTGGAAGCGCAACAGTTTCTGCGGGCAGCATTAATCAGACATACACAATAAGTACTGTAAATGCCTATGGCCTGCCGACACTGAGTAATCCGAACACCCTTCTGAATCCAAATATCCGCCCAATCACGGCAACAACCACTGAAGGAGGTTTCCAGGTGCAGTTATTTGATAACAGGATTGGTCTTGACGTGAACTATTATTCCAAAAAAACAGAAAATGACATCCTATTCCCGCCGATTTCACAGGCTACTGGTTATTCAGCCGGACCAAGAAACCTTGGTCTTATTACAAATAAAGGCTGGGAAATAAGCTTGACCGGAACCCCTGTTTCAAATAATGATTTCAGCTGGGATGTTGCTTTCAACTTCGGTTACAACAAGAATAAAATCGTTGAACTTGCAGAAGGAATCGATGTTCTTACCCTGGGTAATGCTATCGGTGGACCAACAATCATAAATGCAGTAGGTTTACCTTATTCAACAGTAAGGGCTTATGTTATGAGAAGAGATGACAATGGAACTCTTGTTTATAATAAAGCAACCGGATATGAAGACAGAGTGCTTGCTGACCTGGGTGTTGGAAACCCTCCTTACCTGATGGGACTCGGCAATAACTTCCGCTTCAAAAACTTTACCCTGACTGTTGATATTGATTCAAAATTCGGTGCAGTTGGTTACAGTAACCTGATGCAGTATGCCACAAGGTTCGGTCTTACTCCTCCAACCCTTCCAGGCAGAGATGGAGGACTTACAGTTACAGGTGTTGACCAGACAGGAGCTCCGTATACAAAACTATGGGAAGTTGTGAATCTTGACACTTATTACAACAATTTCGGAAGTGCCTATCCCGGTCAGTTTGTGTATAAAACCGATTTCATAAAACTTAGGAGAATGGTATTAAAATATGAGCTACCTCAAAGTATTCTGAAATTTGTCAAACTTCAGGGAGCAACTGTTGGTATCACAGGTTTGAATCTGATAACAATCTATCAGGATAAAAAGATTAAGGATGCCGGTATTGATCCAGAAATTCAGCAGACTGTCGGAAATGCCCAGGGAAGCCAGGGTGTTGCAATGCCGGTTACAAGGAATATAGGATTTAACCTGAATTTAAGATTCTAACATTAACACCTACAAGAATGAAAAAGTTATTCTTTAAAACCATACCAACCGCTGCAGCAGTCATTATTATTATGATTATGGCTTCCTGCGAAAAAAATTCATTAACCGATCTGAACAAGAATCCAAACCAGATTGAATATGTGATTCCTGAGTACTCATTTACAGCCGCGGTTCTTGAAAGCTATCCAGTCCTTAGCTATGCAGCTCTCAGCCAGGGACTTCAGTACTTTTCGACCTACAAAGAGGTACCTGCTGTAGGAGACAAATTCTATAATTTCAATGGCACTGCCGGTGTCTTTGATATTTACAATAACCAGATGAACCGTCTTCTTCAGCTAACAAGCCAGATACCCGGTGATGAAAATGTAAATAAAAGAGCAGCATGCGAAATCCTGAGAATTCTTGCCTTTCACAGGGTAACTGACATGATGGGTGATCTGCCCTATACAGAAGCAATGAAGGGGAATAATGTTCTGAAACCCAAATATGATACCCAGAAAAGCATTTACCTTGCAATGCTGTCAGAACTTGATGCTGCACTCACCTCAATGGATGTAAACAAACCAAATGTTTTTGGAACTGCAGATCCATATTTTAAGGGCAGTGTTGCCAAGTGGAAGAAATTCGGATATACTCTCATGATGAGACTTGGCATGCGTATGTCAGATGTTGAACCGGCACTTGCTAAATCCTGGGTTGAGAAAGCGGCGGCAGGAGGCATAATGACTGATTTTGCAGATATAGCATATATTAAATTTGCAAATATCACCGGCCAGATGAATCCCCGGGTGACCTCAATGATAAACGGCGACTTTGCAAGCCCCG
>ERZ795055.1569-NODE-1569-length-18263-cov-4.345947_pt1 | contig 18263 bp, 16 predicted proteins | sample MGYA00375139_ERZ795055 | MGnify/ENA primary metagenome ERZ795055 (study PRJEB30184, sample SAMN05720283) | anaerobic digester metagenome | isolation source: active sludge of municipal wastewater-treating anaerobic digesters | place: USA | collected 2015-01-23 ... | reverse complement strand
GTTTCAATGCCTCCTGCTGACGCTTATGGGCTCGCTCGTATGCATTCTGTGACTCCTTGAGGCTGGCCAGCTGAATTTGAGGGCCTTCTTCTTCGGCGACCCTCGGGGAGGGCGCGACAGGAATGATCACGCGCGGCGGCGGGGAAGAAACCGGCGAGGGCGGAGGCCCCGACTCGCGAACCACCAGGGGCGGAGGAGGCGGCGCAGGAGTGGGTTCGCCTTCCAGCAACCTTCTCAATTCATCCTCCCAGCTGGTGGATCGCGCCGGCCGGGGCTGAGGGGTATGGGGCGCGGGAGTTGGTGTCTGGCGCCGGGTTGGCGGAAACGGCCGGCCCGCAGGCCGAACCGGTCTCGGTTTCTGCTGGGAATCGGCCACATCGCGCTCCTCTTCCTCCGACTCGGCACGGGCACGCTTCTGCATCCAACTGGAAATGCCGGTCAGCACCACCAGGGCGGCGAGGGTCACCAGTGTTTTAATCAGCTCGTCCATTGGGGGATTTCTGGCTCGTGATCTTCATGCAAACCCTCGGGACGGATCCCGGGCTATCGCTTTTCACAGCTTAAACCGATCAGGGTGTGGTCTTGGGCTTATCGCCGCCCGGGCCGGCTCCAGCAAAGCTATCGCGCATCGAGGTGTCGGCCTGGATGTTCTTCATTCGATAGTAGTCCATAATCCCCAGGTTCCCCTGGCGAAAAGCCTCAGCCATCGCCAGCGGGACTTGGGCTTCGGCCTCGACCACCCGGGCTCGCATTTCCTGGACTCGCGCCAGCATTTCCTGCTCGGAGGCCACAGCCATGGCGCGCCGGACTTCCGCCTGGGCTTGGGCGATCAGCTTGTTAGCCTCAGCCTGTTCGGCCTGCAGCTTGGCTCCCACGTTTTCCCCTACGTCAACATCGGCGATATCAATCGACAGAATCTCGAAGGCCGTATTGCTGTCGAGGGCCTTGTCGAGAACCGTCTTGGATATCCGATCGGGGTTCTCGAGAACATCCTTGTAACTTTCCGCGGAACCAATGGTCGCCACGATCCCCTCGCCGACGCGGGCGATGACCGTTTCTTCGGTGGCGCCCCCCACAAAACGGTCGAGATTGGTCCGCACCGTCACGCGGGCGCGGGCCTTGATCACAATCCCATCCTTGGCGACGCCGTCGATGGTGGTGCGTCCCGAAGTCGTGTTGGGACAATCGATCACCTTGGGATTCACCGAGGTTTTTACCGCTTCGAGCACGGTTTTGCCCGTGCCCTTGGTGGCCAGGTCAATGGCGCAGGCCCGATCGAAATCCAGGTGGATCCCGGCTTTCTTGGCGGCGATCAACGCCTGCACCACCATCTCGACACTGCCCCCGGCCAGGTAGTGCGTCGACAGATCATCGACGCTGACCATGAGCCCCGATTTGATGGCGGTGATGCGGCTGTCGACAATCAAACCCACAGGCACGCTTCGCAGCCGCAACGCAATCAGCTCGGTGAATCGCACCGGCGCCCCTGAAACCATCGCCCGGATCCACACACTGAAAAAGTTGATCAGCAACAGGGCGACTACCAGCAGGATGACCAGGACAAATCCTAGCGCCAGCATCTGGATGTTGGTGAGGTTTAAAGCGAAAAACAGATTTGGGTCATGCATATCCTGAATCCTTTCATGAACTGGTTTCGTTGTTGATGGGGCGCACCACGACGCGCATCCCCTCGATGGCGATGACTTTCACCGGCGTCTCGCGCGCCACCAGACCGCCCTCGGTCACCACATCCACCCGCCGGCCCTCGATCAATGCCGTCCCACACGGCCGCAGCTGGGTCAGGGCAATCCCCGTTTTGGCGAGGAGCTCCGGTTTTTCGGCCCGAATCTCCCCGACCACTCGCTGCGAAATAAACAACCGAGCCATGCGACTCTGGGGAAAAAACCGCACCCAGAGGGAAATGCCAACGAGCGTGCCCAGACAGACCACGAGCAGAATGACGTTGCCGGTCTTGGCCCCGAAATCCTGATAACCCACAACCACCGCCGCAATCAGGCACATCACACCCAGGGAGCCTGCAATCAACCCTGGCAGAACGGTCTCCAAGGCCAGCAGGATCGCCCCAATCACCAGCAGCCCGATGACAACTTCCATGGCCTGAATATAAAAGGCCCAAGCATACGCTGCAATGTCTTTGTCGGCATCCGAACAAAAGGTTCGTCAACCGCCCGGATCAAAATATACAATCGAGCCTCATGGAACGTGGGGTCTTGATCACCTTTGAAGGGACGGAAGGCAGTGGCAAATCCACCCAGATCAACCGGCTGGCGGATCGGCTTCGATGCACCGGGCACACGGTGCGGATGTTGCGCGAACCCGGCGGCACCCCCATTGGCGAGGAAATCCGCCATACCCTCCAGCACAGCGAAAATAATCGCGCCATGACCCCCGAGACCGAGTTGCTGCTCCTGAACGCCAGCCGTGCCCAACTGGTCCGCGAAATCATCCGCCCCGCTCTCCATCAGGGCGAAATAGTCCTCTGTGATCGATTCTATGACTCCACCCTCGTCTACCAGGGATACGGCCGGGGACTTGATCTTGTCGCGGTCAAAGCCGTTATTGACTACGCCGTCGGAGACACCCGGCCGAACCTGACCCTCCTCCTGCATGTGCCCCTTGATGTGAGTGAAACCCGGCGTCTCGCGCGCCAATCAACGGCTTCTGTCCAGCGGGATCGAATGGAGGAAGCCGGCCGCGCGTTCTTCGAGCGAGTCGAACGAGGCTATCGCGCCCTGGCGGCCGAAGAACCGGACCGGATCAAGTGGATCGATGCCACCCAGAACCTGGAGGCCGTCGAAGCAACCATCGGTTCCCTTGTGGAGCCCTGGCTGCGCGTCGGTTGATTGGAACGATTACCTGCGCTCCCTGACCAGCGCGTCGTGGATGGTCTGCGCCATTAACGCGGCGCCGGCCGCGTTGGGATGGATTTTGTCAGGAAACAGGCTGGGCCGATTGGCTAATGCCGTGTAGAGATCGATCACAGGCAGATGGTTGTCCTCCGCCACCTTGAGAATGGACGGGATGATCTCATCCGTGAGGGTCTGATCGTTGATGCCCCACCGGGTCTCATAGACTGGCACCGGCAGGCACAGCCACACCTTGGGTTGAGCCGGCAGCCGGGCAAAATGCCGGACCATTTCCTGGAGATCCTGTTCGAATTCATCCAGGTGCGACGCGTTCTGCGGCTTGGTGTCATTGGTGCCCAGTTTGATGATGACGATCTGTGGATGATAATCGCCCGCTGCGGCATAAGCCGGCTCCTGCCAATAGGGTTTGTCGCCCTTTTTGAGAAGGGTCGCGCCGCTCACCCCAAAATTCCGGACCTCGAAACGACTGCCCAACAGACGGTTCAAGACGGCCGGATAATTGTCTCGATCCCGGTCTTCCAGGCCGGCGCCATAGGTGATGCTATCCCCGACGCAGGCCACACGCACCGTTTCGCGGTAATCCTCGGCCCGAATCGTCGGCGCTTTATGGGATGCGCAGCCTGTGAGCCAGAGGCTGAGACTCACCAGGCAATAAATGAACACGGTTGGTTTTCTCATAAGGATCAGAAATCCCCCCGACAAAAGTTCAGGGGCTTGGCAGTGTATGATCTGGCACATGCTCCCCGGAAGGCCCGATCAGCCGAGCCAACAGTTCCTGGGCCAAAACTTCATAGGCGGAGGCTCCGGCGCTGTAGGGATCGTAATGAATGATCGGCTTGCCAAAACTCGGCGCCTCGGCCAGCCGAGTGGTCCTCGGAATCACCGTATCCAGAACTCGGGCGCCAAAATGTTGCCGGACCTCGGCGACCACCTGCTGGGAAAGTTTGGTGCGCCCATCAAACATGGTCATCACAATGCCCAGAAGTTCCAGGCCCGGGGCGGCGCCTGATTGCTGGAGTTGCGTCAAAACCCGGGTGATCATGGAAATGCCTTCCAAGGCATAATATTCGCACTGCAACGGGACCAGCAGCCACCGGGAGGCCAAAAAGGCGTTCAAGGTCAATATGCCGAGCGACGGCGGACAATCGACCATCACAAAATCGTGATCACCATTTCGGCTGATCGGCTCCAGGCAGATCTTGAACCGTTGCAGATGATCCGGCATCCGCGGCAGCTCAATCTCGGCCCCGCACAGGTCCACCTCGCTCGGAATCGCCTTCAGGTCGCCGAAGGCGGTCGGTTGAATCCGATCTTCGAGCCGCCCTTCGCCCAGCAAAGGCCCATAGGCGCTGCCGCCCGGTTTCTTCTCGAGGCCCAGGCCGCTGGTTGCGTTGGCTTGCGGATCCAGGTCGATCAGCAGAATCCGCTTGCCCAAAGCGGCCAGACATGCCGCCAGATTCACGGCTGTGGTGGTCTTGCCCACACCGCCTTTCTGGTTGGCAATCGCAAGGACTGTCGTTGACACGTAGGAGGTTTAAGACAGGAATCCATCGCTGAACAGCAAAAAAGAAGCATCGGGTCTTGGACCGGAATGCCTCGTCCCGCCGGAAACCGGTCAGAAACCCAATTTTATCTTGAATCCACCCGAGGTTGCTGCGAGAAGATATCCACAACCACCCTTGCATAGGGAAGAACACATCGACTCAACCAACAACCAGCAGGATTTTAACATGACTCAAAACAAAGCCTCGTTTGTTTACCCAAGATTGCAGCTGGCTTACCTGCTGCAATTTGCCATTTGGGGAAGTTGGTCTGTAGCCCTCGGAGGTTACCTCAATGGGAAGATGAGCGGTCCGCATATTGGCTATCTTTTCATGGCGATTCCATTGGGCGCAATCATCGCCCCCATGTTCATCGGGCCGATTGCGGATCGTTACTTTGCCGCCCAAAAGGTGCTGGGTCTGTTGCACCTGATCAGTGGCGCGGCGCTGGCGGTCTGCGGTTTCATCTGCGTCCAGGCGGAATCCGCCGCCGTGGGAGGCGCCGTTGTGGTGCCCTTCGCATCCCTGATGGTCTTGATGCTCGTCTCTGGAATCTGTTATATGCCGTCCATCCCGTTGGTCAACACGGTCGTCTTCCAGCATATTCCGGACTCGGCTTCGGCGCCCAAAGTCTTCATTTTCGGAACCCTGGGTTGGATCCTGGTCAACCTGGTGGTCGAGGTTTTCGCCGGGGGCGCCGCCACTCCCTATTTCTTCTTTATTGGCGGGGGATGCGGTATCCTGCTCGGACTTTATTCATTCACCCTCCCCGATACGCCGCCCAAGGGCGCTTCCGCCCAAGGCGCCAAGGCCGATATCTTCGGCCTGGGAGCCCTGGCCATGTTTAAGACTCCTGCCTTTACCATTTTTGTCCTTTGCGCCTTTATGGTGAGCATCTTCGGCAGCAACTATTTCTTCCCGTCCGTGGTGGCTTACCTCTCGGAATACGGCTATCCCGCGCCGGTCGCCCTGACGACGCTCAACCAGGTGTCCGAGCTCTTTTTCATGGCCATCCTCGCCTTTTGCGTTGCCAGATTTGGCCTGAAGTGGGTCCTGGTCATCGGCATGAGCGCCTGGGCGGTTCGATACTTGATCTTCACGCTGCCGGGATTCCAGTTCGCTCTGATCGGACTCCTCTGCCATGGCATGGCCTATGCCTTCCTTTATGTTGCGGCTTATATGTTCGGCGATCGAGTGGCTCCCGCCCATCTCAAAGCCAGCGTTCAAAGCCTGCTGGCCTTCCTCTTGCTGGGAATTGGCCAAGTCCTCAGCGGTTACCTGTTTGGCTACCAAATTGACCGATGCGCCCCCGCCGTCACCAAGATCCGCGTCACCCAGCAAGGACAAGTCGCCAAGAACCTCCCCGCCTGGAATGTCCCTGAAATGGAAACTTCCGCCTGGCGGTATCTCGACCTGGCTAAATCTGTCAAGTATCTTCGTGGCGATAAAAATGTCTTCAACTTCGGAGAGCACCTCGGTAAATACACCAAGGCCGATGGGACAATCGACTTCGATAAACTCCCCGATCCTTGGGAAGCCGGAGGCGTTTCCTACACCAAAGAGGAGTTGAAATCCACGTTCGATGCCATTGGCGGACCGGCGAATCGTGAGAATTACCTTAAAGCCCAACGCCATAACTGGAAGGGATTTTTCATCCCGCCGGCGATCTTTGTCCTCTTCTGGGTCTTCCTGTTCATTATATTGGGAAAGGAACCCGCCCACGCCCCAACCGAACCCGCCAAAGGATAACTTAATCCCCGGGTTCATCACGCCGCTTGAGAGATCATCGTCGTCCGGAGGGCCTCAAGGTCCAAAAAAATCCGGACGAAGGGTTGAGTTACCCCTTGCGCGAGCCGCCGCCTTTTCTTAGAAAAGGATCCATGCCTGCATCCCAAGCTCGTGGAAACCGCGGTTCGGAGACTCCTTGCGACCTGGAGGATTTCCTGAGGCGAAGCACCCAGGCGGTTAACCAGGCGTTGAATCGGTTCCTGCCGAAGGAATCGGCCAAACCGGCCACCCTTCACCGCGCCATGCGTTATTCCCTGTTTGCCGGGGGCAAACGCCTGCGGCCCGCCCTCTGTCTGGCCGCCGCCCAGGCCTGCGGCGGAAATTGGGCCGACGCCATGCCTCTGGCCTGTGCTGTCGAGTGCATTCACACTTACTCCCTCATCCACGATGATCTACCGGCCATGGATGATGATGATTTCCGCCGGGGAAAACCCACCAACCACAAGGTTTTTGGCGAAGGGATCGCCATACTGGCGGGGGACGCTTTGCTCACTCAGGCGTTCGAGATCGCGGCCCAAAGCCACGGCTGGCCGCGGTATTCCCACCGGGACATCGTCAGGGAAATTTCGGTGGCGGCCGGCTCGCGCCAACTCGTCGCCGGCCAGGTGGCGGACCTCGAAGGCGAAGGCCGGAAAACCACGGCCAAGGAACTTAAATACATTCACGAACGCAAAACCTCCGCGTTGCTTTCCTGTTCCGTCCGGCTCGGCGGCATGAGCGCCAATTGCACTCCCAGCCAACTCCAGGCCTTGACCCGCTTCGGTTATTATGTCGGCCTCGCCTTTCAGGTGATCGACGACATCCTGGATGTCACCCAGACCAGCGAGAAACTCGGAAAAACCGCCGGCAAAGATGTCCAGGCCCGGAAAGCCACCTATCCGGCCATCGTGGGGCTCGATCGCTCCCGGCAAATCGCCCGTCGATTGACGGCACAAGCCTTCTCCGCCCTTCGGAATCTGGATCAACGAGCCGCCGCCTTGCGCGCGCTCGCCGACTTTCTATTGCAGCGCGACCACTGATAATTCTGATCATTTATGAAGCCCTTATTACCTCTCCTAACGGTGGGACTGCTGGCCTGTTGCGCAAACCTGCCGTCAAACGCCGCCCCAATCCAGCCCCCCGCACCCTACGGACCGGTGCCCACCGACCGCCAGCTCCGCTGGCACGAAATGGAGTATTACGGTTTCCTGCATTTTACGGTCAACACCTTCACCGACAAGGAATGGGGTTACGGCGACGAGAACCCCAAGGTGTTCAACCCGTCCGCCTTTGATGCGAACCAGATTGTTCGCACCGCCAAAGAGGCCGGCATGGCCGGGGTCATCCTCACCGCCAAACATCACGATGGTTTTTGCCTCTGGCCCAGCCGATACACCGAGCATTCCGTCAGAAACAGCGACTGGAAAAACGGACACGGCGATGTCGTCCGCGAAATCGCCGATGCCTGCCGCCGCTACCGCCTGAAGTTTGGCGTCTACCTGTCCCCCTGGGACCGCAACCATGCCGCCTATTCCAAACCCGAATACATCCAGTATTACCGCAACCAATTGCGCGAGCTCCTCACCCAGTATGGCGACATCTTCACCGTCTGGTTCGATGGCGCCAACGGGGGCGACGGCTTCTATGGCGGCGCCCGGGAAATGCGGCGCATCGACAATCGCACCTACTATGACTGGAAAAACACCTGGCAGATCGTGCGCGATCTCATGCCCCAGGCGGTGATGTTCAGCGATGTCGGCCCTGACTTCCGTTGGGTCGGCAATGAGCGCGGCATCGCCGGCGAGCCCTGCTGGGCCACCCTCAATGTCGGCGACGGCGTCCCGGGCAATACCAAAGCCAACCTCAACCAGGGCGAACGCCCCGGCTCTCACTGGGTGCCGGCCGAATGCGATGTCTCCATCCGCCCCGGCTGGTTCTACCATGCGAGCGAAGATTCCAAAGTCAAAACCCCCGCCCAGTTGCTCGAGATCTACTACCAATCCGTCGGACGCGGCGCCTGCCTGAATCTCAATCTTCCCCCCGACCGGCGCGGCATCATCCACGAAAATGACGTGGCTTCCCTGCGCGAATTCCGCCGGATCCTGGACCAGACGTTCGACCGCAACCTCGCCCGCCAGGCCCGACTCTCCGCCTCCAATATCCGCGGACAGGCCTCAGAATATCATCCCCGCAAACTCCTGGACGATGATCGGTACTCCTGTTGGACCACCGATGACACCATCACCACCCCCGAACTGATTCTCCAATTCCGCCGCCCGATCACCTTTAATATCGTCGGCCTGCGCGAATGCCTTCCCCTGGGCCAGCGGATCGAGGCCTTTGCCCTCGATCAATGGAAGGACGGACGCTGGCAGGAATTCGCCCAAGGCACCAGCATCGGTAATCGCCGCCTCCTGCGAACCCCTTCCATCACCACCGACCAGGTCAGACTCCGCATCTCCCGGGCCGCCGTCTGCCCCGCCCTCGCCGAATTCGGCCTCTACGTGGAGCCCGGCCGCTGAATACAACCCCATTTGTGCGGGCAAACACGGACGGCCTGCGAGGCAAAGTTGGCGAAAAGACATGGAGCATCGCCCATCCGCCGATGAAGATATTTTACTCCAGTCCGTGGGTGCCCGCGGAGTGGATCAAAGCGCATGGCTTTGAACCCCACGGAATCTGGTCAGCGGCCGCCGATCCAACGATCACCAAGCCAGAAGGCGTCTGCGCTTTCGCTCAACAGTTCCCGGCTTTTCTGAAGACCTTCCCCCACACCGCGCTGATCCTGACCACGGCCTGTGATCAGATGCGTCGCGCGGCGGATATTGCGGACCGCAGCCAAGCACGGGTGTTTCTTTTCAACCTGCCGGCCACCTGGCAGACCCCGTCCGTGCAACAGCTTTATCTCAGCGAAATCGAGAGATTGGGACGATTCCTGGTGAAGCTGGGAGGTCGGGCGCCCCCCCCCGAAGAACTGGAAACCGTCATGCTCGAATGGGATCGCCGCCGGCAGACCCTTCGCGACCTCCTTCCCCGCGTCCGGCCGAGGCAAGCCGCCGAGCTGCTCATGAAGTTCTTTGACGATGGCACTGTTCCAGCCCTCCTTCCTCCGACCCCCTCGCGGGGCGTGCCACTTGCCCTCATCGGAGGGCCAATCCTTCAATCCCAGTTGGACCTGCTCGATCGGCTCGAGTCGGTCGGCGGCGGCGTGGTTCTCAATGCCACCGAGCCGGGTGAACGTTGTCTGCTCCCCCCTTTGCCGCCTCGCCTCCCCGGTCAGAGGCCGATCGTCGTTTTGGCCAATCACTACTTCGCCCATTCCATCGATGTGTTTCACCGGCCCAATTCACGCCTCTACAACTGGCTGGCGACGCGGCTGGACGAGCGCCATGTGCGAGGGATCATCCTGTCGGCACACGTCGGATGCGACCTCTGGCGCGCAGAAGCCGCCAGCCTGCGGGAAGCCTTCGGTCTGCCCGTGCTCCTGCTGGACGAACATGAAATCCGGAATGTCGGCCCGCGCGATCTGACCCGGCTTGGCGCCTTTGTGGAGTCGTTGCGATGAGCGCCGTTCTTCGCCAGCTTACCCTCGAGGAATGGGACTCGCACTACGCGGAACTCGCCCGCCAGGGCTTGCGCGAACCCGCGTATGGCGGACCTCTGCGACGACATGTGGAACAGGAACACGATCTGCGGCTCTCCCAACTGCGATTCGATCCTTCTCCCGCGGCTCTCCGCTTGTGGAATTTTTTGCTGACTGAAAACCATCGCCTTCGCATAGCGCGCTTCCACGGCGACAAACTGGTGGGCGCCATGAAAGACCTCGGCACCGTCCCAGTGCTGGCCTATGCGCTGCCCGGCGTCCGGGCGTTCTACCCTGACGGCGCCTGGTGGACACCCTGCCTCATGGAATGCAGCGATCGCTTGCTGCAACAGGCCGAGACACTCGGCATCGACGCCTCCTTTTGCCCCGTGCGCGCGATGCTCGGCGCCTTCGAAAACGAACAGCACTTCCCCCTGCCGGACTTGCTGGTCTGCAGCGCCGGCGCCGTTTGCGACGATTTCTCCGCCATCGCACAACGCCTTGAACACCGTGGTCATCCTGTCCTCTGGTGGGAAATCCCACGGCGGCGCCTGCCCGAACCCGGCGAAGCCTCCTGCGCCCTGCCCGGCGGTCTTTTCGCGCCCCAGGCGCAAGTGGATTGCGTCCGAGAGGAACTCGAACGTATTGCAGTCGCTCTCGGAGTTCTGGCGGGCTGCGAACTCGATCTCCCACGCTTGCAGAACGGCATCCGTGAGGCGAACCGCGTTCGCGCTCAACTCGGCGAGCTGCGACACGCCGTCTATGCCGCGCCAGGCTCCCCTCTCCCCGCCCTGGAAATGTTGATCGCCGAGATGCTGGCCATTCATTTTTGCTCCGACCGCGAAGAATGCCTCGAGATCCTGGCTGACCTGACAACGGAGGCCCGCCACCGCGCCCAAACCCGGCAGTTCATCGCAGGCGAGAATGCCGCCCGCGTGTTCTGGATTAACCCCGTGGCCGACCTCCGTGCGATGAACCTTCTGGAAGCCTGCGGAGGCCGGCTGTGCGGCACCGATTTCATGTTCACGCACGCGCTCGATCTCATTCCCGAGGACCTCCCAGGCCTCGACGCCCTCGCGCGCATCGCCTTGGCCGATCCGATGGCGGGTTCAGCGCTGGACCGCGCCCGGCGCATTGTCCTGGAGTGCCGGAAATCCCGAGCCGAGGCGGTCGTGGTATCGCGGATTCCCGGCGCGAGTCATTGCCCCTGGGAAACCCCCTTGATTCAGGATTTTGTTCGTGAGCAGATGGGATTGCCGGTTGTCGAAGTGGAAATCCCGCCGGTCTGTGATGCCCTCATTCCGGCATTGCGGACTCGATTGCAGGCCGTCATGGAAATCGCATGGTCCAGAAGAACAATATGATTTGCGCAGGAATAGATGCCGGTTCGCGAACGATCAAAATCGTCCTGTTCGACCATGCCCAGTCCAAAGTGATGGCCTCGGCGATCACCGATCAGGGCGTCGATCAACCACGGCTAGCCGGAGAACTTTACGATCGCACCCTCCGCGAAACCGGCTTGGATCGGACGCGCGTGCGCCGCGTGGTCGCCACCGGCTACGGTCGAAATCGCGTGCCATTCGCCCATACGACCATCACCGAAATCACCTGTCACGCCTGCGGCGTGCATCACGTGATGCCCGATGTCCGAACGATCATCGAAATCGGCGGACAGGACAGCAAGGTCATCCTGATTGAAAACGGCGGGCGCGTCCGCGATTTCGCCATGAACGACCGTTGCGCCGCCGGCACCGGCCGATTCCTCGAGATCGTCGCCACCCGCATGGGCGTCGACTTGCCCCGCCTGAGTGAGCTCAGCCGCGACAGCCGGCAACCCGCCATCATCAGCGGCACCTGCGTCGTCTTCGCGGAAACCGAGATCGTCGGCTTGCTCGCCGAAGGCATTCCCCCCGCCGATATCGCCGCCGGCGTGCAAAACGCCATCGCCACGCGCGTGGCCACCATGGCGGGACGCACCCTCGCGCCACCCGTTTGTTTCACCGGAGGCGTGGCCCTGCAGGTCGGGATGATCCGCGCCCTTGAAAACACCCTCGCCTTACCGGTCCGCGTGGCGCCCGAACCCCAGTTCACCGGCGCCCTTGGGGCCGCACTGCTGGCCGGCCGCGAAGTGGCCGGTTTTCGTTAAGTCCCATAGTCCATACGCGCACACGCCGCGGAAGCCGGGTTACGCCAATGGATTCCATACCCGGCGAAAACCGAGATCCATGTAGTCCTTCACGGTCGCAAGTTCGGTCACCCCTTGAGCCGTCATGGTCAGGCTGGCCGGCATCCCCCTAAAACTGTATCCTCATCATTATGAAGCCAAATCGAAGCCTTTCCACTCTCAGCCTCGTCATCTTCGGCACTGCCCTCGCCAGCGCCGACCAGGCGGGACGACGATACCCCGAGAACGAACTCCACGCGCGCCCCGCGATCCAAATTACGGTCGGCGCGCAGGACGCGGACCTTATCGGCCACGATAACCGCGCCTTGCAGGCGGCCGTGGATTATGTTGGCAACCTGGGAGGCGGCGTGGTGATTCTCCGCCCTGGGGAGTATCTTATGCGCGATTCGCTTCACCTGCGCAACCGCGTGACCGTGCGTGGCACGGGCGCGACGGTTCTGAAAAAGGACCGGGAATCCCATTCTCTCCTAGCGGCGGATGCGGATTTCGGCGAGGCGGCCATCACGCTCCAGGAGCCTGTGGGATTTGAGATTGGCCGCGGCGTTTACGTCGGATCGAAATCCCAACGGGGTTTTCACGGCGTGTGCGCCACTCTTCTCAATGCCCGCTCCAATTACTTCACCCTCACCCGGCCGATGAATGCCGACATCATGATGAACGATGGCGGCTTCGCAGCCACGGTCTTTCCGGTCATTAGCGGCTATCATCTCGAAGACGCCCGGTTGGAGAACCTGACGGTGGACGGTAACCGCGCCGAAAATCCCACTCAGGTCGATGGATGCCGGACCGCGGGAATTTTCTTCTACCGCGGGGATCACACTGTCATCAGCCACTGTGTGGTGCGCAACTACAACGGGGACGGCATCAGCTTCCAGCAATCCAACGATGTGCAAGTCGAAGGATGCCACGTCGAGAACTGCGCCGGATTGGGGCTGCATCCGGGCAGCGGTTCTCAGCGGCCGGTGGTGAAAAATTGTCGCGCCATCGCAAATGGCGGCGACGGATTCTTCTTTTGCTGGCGAGTGCGGGGCGGCGTGGCCGAGGGCAACTGGCTCGAGAACAACGATGGACACGGCATGTCGATCGGCCATAAAGACAGCGACAACTTCGTCCGCAACAACACGATCATCGGCAATAAGCGGGGGGGCGTCCTCTGGCGATCCGAGACCGAACCAATGGCCGCGCACCGCGTCCTGTTTGAGAACAACACCGTTCGCGACAACGATCACTGGGGCCTGTTTGTCGACGGAGCCACGCAGGACACCCTCATCCGCGGCAATACGATCGAGGACACCGGCTCGGGACGCCAAAAGACGGGGATCCGTCTCGGCAAGAACGCCGGCAAGGTCCTGCTCGAGGGCAATACCATCAAAGCTGAAAATGCCATGCTCGATGAACGCCTGAAACCCTAGCCACAGAAGCCATATTCCAAACGCCACAGTCCCTGCGCCTCGAACCGCGGTCTGGTTGGGGTCCGTCAAGAAATAAGCTATACATTCGTTGCACTCAAATTGGCCTGGGGCAAGGCACGAGGGAAGGAGTGTATCCGCAGCGATACTCGACCGACCGAGTAACGAAGCCCCGGGCCAATTTCAGTGCAACCCTCCGGGCGGCGGTGCTTCTTCACTCCGACGTCGTTGCTCGCTCCTTTCAGACCCACTGGGGGTATGCGCGTCGCTCGCGCCTCGTCGGAGCGCACAATCCCTCGCCGACGAATGGGACCGCCTGAAGGCGCAAAAACGGGGTGGCGGTCAGCGTTTGATTCCTCTCGAAGGCGGCACGGCGGAAACGCGCTACCAAATTGAACCCGTGGACGAGCGCTCCCCGGACAAGCTGTTCCAACAGCGCTGGGCCGTGACGCTGCTCGAGCGCGTGTTTGAAAGGCTGCGCCAGGAATATGAGGCCGAAGGCAAGGCGGGTCTGTTTGGCGAGCGCCAAGGATGCCTCGCCCAGGCGCGAGGCGCTGGAAATCATCCCACAGATCTGCGAGGCGTTGCAGTACGCCCACGACCAAGGCATCGTCCAACACGCCAGCGACGTCAGGACGGATGTGGAGAACGTTGCCGGCACTCCTCCTCCCGAGGGCGTGGCGACGGAGCATGGATCCAAGTCGGTCGTGTGGAGCGATGTGTTGGGAAGTCTATGGGCACTGGCCGCTGTTGTTTTGCTGGTTGGCAGAAAGGTGGCCCGCACCGAGCCGCTCATGTACTCGTTTTTCGACGTGGGCGGATGGTTCTATCCTTCCAGCTATCACCTGCTGGTGGCGGGATGTTTGGGACTCGCCCTGGCTTGCCTGGTGATTCCGCGCCTGTGCAGGCACACTGGTCGGCGAGAGAGGACAGGGCACGGGCAGACCGTTTCGACAGCAGCACTAGGCGACCAGGCGCTGGCTGCCGTGCGAAACCAAGTCAAGCTTCCCGCGATCGGGGTGTTTGCCGCAGGATGCTTGAATCTCGCAATGATCGCCGGGGTTCTGATCAAGTTTATCATGGCGACAGCAGCAGAGTCGCCGGATCGTCCCATGATGCTTTTCTTCAGTCCACCGCTCCTGGCCATGTTGTTTATCAGCGGTGTGATCATCGCCGGCGCTCGGCTGATGGAACGTGTGGCCAACTATCGACTCGCAGTGACCGCGTCCGTTCTCGCCATCCTTGTTCCTCCCGGGGCCGTGGTTGGACTGCCCTTCGGTATTTGGTCCCGAACTCGAGGTTTCCTTGAGCTCTTTGGGAGCCGATGCGGGCGATCGCTTTCTGGATCTCGACAGGGGCCGAATCGTGAGACCGCCTGGTCCATACTCCGGTTGGTCGCGGGAGCGAAAGCACGAATGGCTCCGGCAGAATGGTATTGACCTGATGCTCATGGGCAGTGCTTTCCAGTCGTGGAGTCTGCTCACTCCGTTGGACAACGAGACCAAGCTGACCAAAGTGTCCGCCCACGCCTGGCAACAGGGCCTTGATCCGGAGGACGCTGGACGTCCGCCCGAGTCGGCCGAGGCCATCCTTGACAGGTTCGTTATCCGGTCGGAATACTGGACCTGAAAGAGACGCCTATGCAAAAAATCTTTGCCTTAACCAACATGAGCCGGCTGATGTTGTGTGTGACGGTCGGTTTAATCGGATCAACACGAATCCAGGCGGAGGTGCGGTTGCCCCGGATCTTTGGTCATCACATGGTCCTGCAGCAGGACAAGCCGTTGGTTTTCTGGGGCTGGAGTGATCCCAACGAGACAATCACCCTATCCTTCGGATCCGAAAACACACAGGTCAAGGCCAACGACCGCGGCGAATGGAAAGTCGCCTTGCCGGCGCGCAAGGCGGGCGGGCCGTGGACCCTGAAGTTCAGCGGTTCAAGCACCGTTCAGTTCGAGGATGTGCTGGTGGGCGAGGTATGGCTGGCCTCGGGGCAATCCAACATGGAAATGGGCATTGGGGCTTGCCAAAATGGCCAAGCCGAAATCGCGACCGCTAACCATCCTCAAATCCGATTGTTCCTGGTGGCGAACCGATGGACGCCCGAACCCCAAGTCGATCTCGAAGGCGGCAAAGATTCGGCCCCCAAGCCGGAAGGCGCCTGGAAGGTTTGCTCGCCCCAGGCGGTGGCCGAAGGGGGATGGGGTGGCTTTTCCGCGGGGGCCTATTATTTCGGACGGGAGTTGCATCGCCAATTGCGCGTCCCGGTTGGATTGATCGACGCCACCTGGGGCGGCACGCGCATCGAATCGTGGACACCCCCCGAGGGTTTTGCCGCTGTCCCTGCCCTTCAAAAGGAATTCGAGCGGGTGCAACTGGCCGATCCGCGAACCCTGTTGTATCAGCAGCGGCTCCAACAGGTCCTCGGCAAAACCGAGCAATGGCTGACCGCCGCTCGTGAGGCGCTCTCCCGCCAGACCGTCGCGCCCCCCATGCCCACGTATCCTCCGGAACTGCTGCCCCCGAGCGATGTGCAGCATGCCACCGCCCTTTACAACGGGATGATCCGTCCGCTGCACCCCTTCCCGTTGCGAGGCGCGATCTGGTACCAGGGCGAGTCGAACTCCGGCGAGGGGCGATTGTACACCGAACGGATGAAGGCCCTGATTCGAGGCTGGCGAGGCGTCTGGAATGATCCGCAACTCGCCTTTTACTACGTGCAGATTGCCCCCTTCGACTACGGCGGGAACGGCGAGCGAATCGGCGAGTTCTGGGAAGCCCAAGCCGATGCGCAATCCATTCCGAACACCGGCATGGTCGTGATCAATGATATCGGTAATCTCAAAGACATCCACCCGGCCAATAAACAAGACGTGGGACGCCGGCTGGCCGCCTGGGCTCTGGCCAAACAATATGGCAAATCCAATGAGGTTTACAGCGGACCCACCTTCCAATCCATGAAGATCGAGGGTAACGAATTGCGCGTCACGTTCGATCACGTCGCCGGAGGACTGGCCAGTCGCGACGGCAAAGCTCTCAACTGGTTTGAGATCATCGACGCGGACGAGGGGGGATTTGTGAGGGCGAACGCGCGGATCGAGGGCGCAAGCGTTGTGTTGTCGTCGCCCGAGGTGAAGCGCCCGGTGGCGATGCGATTTGCCTGGCACATGCTGGCTGAGCCGAACCTGATGAACTCCGCGGGCCTTCCGGCCGGCGCCTTCCGGGCGGGCCAGGTTCCGAATCGCGATTTGCTGGATCTCAAAGTGCCCGAAGCCAAGCATTACCAGGTCGTCCTCGACCTCGACCTGGCGAAGCTTGGCCCGACGATTTCCTACACCGAGGACCATCGGGCAAAGAACGCGTTGAACTTCAATCGCATCGCCTACTTTCTTGAACTGCAAACCTCTGACGGCAACACCCAGTATCTCTATGTCTCAATGGATGCGTTCACGGACTCGGCGGACAAAATCGGGATCCCGACCGCGGCCTCGGGCGGGCATTTCCAGCAAAACGTGGCCAACTTGAACGTTTACTCGAATGTTCGAGGCATTGTCACCGGCACAAACATGAGCGGCGGCAACATCGAGTTCTGGTCCGGAAACTACGCCACGGAAAACAGCGCCAATGTCCCCAATGCTTCCGGGCAAGTCTATGATTTCGGCGACCAACCCGCGGATCCGGCCGACGGCTACGGCAGCATGCAAGTTCACAACCATGCCGCGCGACAAACGCTGTTTGCCATCAACCACTGGCGCGAAGGCAGTAAAGCCGACATCGGAATCGGCAACCAGTCCACCGGCAACGGAGATTGGACCTTCGCCAGCAACGCTAATCAGTGGACGGCAAAGCGATTGAGGGTGTTGGTCAGGGGCACCGCTCAGACCGTGAGATAGACTCTACTCCGGAGCGAGGATCATTCTCTGACCCGTTGTTCAAAGCCTCAGCCGTTCCCGCTTTCGATCCGATCCCCTTCAAAAAAATCGGCCTTCACGAAGACCGCTACTGTTGTCGTTGGGATTAATTAGGACTCGTCAATAGCGTGTAAAACGCCAGATATCAGGGTGTCGGATTTCTTTACGAGGCGTGGTTCGGTGCAAACCGACTGCGACATAGGCGGTTCGAAAACAAAACCACTCCCTGGTTCGGACAAAACTGTCGGAAACCTAAACAATATCGATGTCCAGCCCTCTTCAGGCGTGAAAGCCATCTTCAGCCCCAACTAGTTGAGCATTAATTTGTCATAAAACCCGCCAGAAACAAGACTCAACTATGGTATCAACCATGCTGCAAAACAACTCACACCTCATAAGGAAAGGTCTTGTCTATGAAAGCCACCCTTCTATCCCCCCTGATCTGCTTACTGTTGTTCAGTGTCCTCCCCGCTGGCGCTCTACCTGTTGACACCATCAATTCGGTTGTGATCTATGAGCGAGAGTTTAATGATGTGCCCGTGGCAACTGTGGTTACCGGCGAGAACTATCCATTGTCAATTGCCTTCGTAGAGGTCGACGTCAGCGCCGCTAGCGGCTTCGCCAACCGCGATGTATGGCGTTTCTCGAGTGACAGCGTGAACCCGTTCTTTTTTGGAAACGACGATTTCTTTGAAGTATCCATGGAAGTCACACTGGGAGGCTTTCCTGGGACACCCCGAAAGGAAGCCGGCTACCTCCTCGACTCCACCACAGGTGGCCAGGGGCAGTTTATTGTCAACATCGACGCGCATGAAGTCGTGGCATTTGGCGGACCGTTCCCCTTCTACGCCTTTCCTGCGACTTATGATTCCGGGGAAACGATCACGTTGGGTATGAAGTATTTTCTGGATTCGGCAACCGGCGAACGCTCGATGGTCTACTCTGCTGATGGCCTGGAGAGTCCAGTTTTGCCTTTTAC
>ERZ795055.1565-NODE-1565-length-18274-cov-5.262967_pt1 | contig 18274 bp, 14 predicted proteins | sample MGYA00375139_ERZ795055 | MGnify/ENA primary metagenome ERZ795055 (study PRJEB30184, sample SAMN05720283) | anaerobic digester metagenome | isolation source: active sludge of municipal wastewater-treating anaerobic digesters | place: USA | collected 2015-01-23 ... | reverse complement strand
CCTGACGGTCTGAAATGCAGGAATTAACTGATAAGGCAATAATCAGAAATACGGGATACAAACGGTTTTTCATTACTTGCCGGGCTTTTGAATTGTGACACGGAAATTACTTAAATGCAGAGACCTTATGTTGTTAAAAATGTATTATCTGACTATAGCCACCTCGCGTTTTTGAACTCTGAAGGAATAACATCCTCCGAGAAACTGAGGGTTTGGTACCATTTCGATTTGTTCTCATTGTACAGCTGCTCGATCAATTTACACCCGTTCCGGGGCTTCCGGGTCCGGGATGAGACTGTAACAACAAGGGGATGACGAACAAGTATATTCTTCTTGATATTTTGGGTCTCAGGTAATTGCGGGCTGGTCTGTTTGCCGGCTGATTCATTCATCCTGGTGAATCAAGTACTTCCAAAGGGTGCAGGTTTCTCCTTCACCTAAACCGGGTAAACACTGTCGGCCCTCGACTGTGTGGCATAATCCAGCCTCCAGTCGACAGTAACAAACCGGTAGTTCAGTTCCGGAGCCATTAGCCCAACTGGGCTGGTAAAATGTCACGGTGAAAGCCATTTCGAAGCTCTAAATTTGCCATGGTGCAATGTTGCGATACAAAAAGTTGTCCAGGTTCATCGGTCGTCATCTTGTGAAGATCTTTTGTCATTAAATCCTGAAAGCTGCCCTGATAGCAGGAATTCTAATAAAAGCAGATGCCGGGAGACTGTCATTATGTTCAGATAGCCAGCAATTAAGCGAAAAGACCAGCGGCGCTAAGCGACGGGCGGATTGAAGGTACTTTCCTGTCCGGATACCCGAGATTTCCATAAGCAATTAGAAATTTCCATATAATCAGCTGAAGCATGGCATTTACCGCATGTTATGCTTAGTCTTTCTTTGTTATCAGTCAGGATAAGTGATCCATAAGCCCGCTGAAAATGAGTAGGGAATCTTTTTCCATTTTCCAAAGCATACTTTTCTGTAAAAGGATTTTGACCCTGTTGATAAAAATAATATACGAAATGCAGCTATGCTCAGGTACCTTTGTCAAAGCTGAATAATTCTTGTAAGTAGCAGTAGATTAAGCATAACGTGAGTCTGTGCAAAAACCCGTTTTCAAATTTTAAGTATGGTGTCATTGCTTTTCCTTGCCAACACAACCCAGGCTCTATGATCTTTCCCTTCATTATAATCTTCAATAGAGTATTCTAATCTAAAACCAACTTTATCCATCAGTTCCAGAACGAAATCCTTTGACAAACAACTATAGTAAAATTGCTCTCCGAACATTTCATCTGTATGTTCGTCTTCATCTTTTCCGTGTGTAAATAAGAAAAAACCACCAGGATTTAATAAGTTATAAACTTTGCCATAGATTTCAATTTGACGCTTTTTGGGGAAGTGAAAGAGTGAATCCCATGCTATGATTCCATCGTATTTTTCAGATGGCTCAAAATCAAAAAAATCGAAAAGTAAAAACTCGGAATTCATAATCCCGCCGGATTTCGCCGTTTCTATCATTTTATCAGACGTATCTATTCCGGTTATTTTGAAATCAAGGTCAGAAAGATATTTTGCTATTGGAAAACCAGTTCCACATCCAATGTCTAAAATTCTTCCCTTCGATTTAATCTTACCGGCAAAGTCCATTATAGGCTTATTGACAAAAGAACTGCTTCTTGCTTTGGACCAATCGTGAATGATTTTATTGTAGGATCCTTTGTTCATTTGATTTGAGTGTCACATAATGATCACTAACTGGAGTCTGTTTAATAACCTCTATTTAGCGATTTAATCTGACCTTTTCTAAGCAGATTTAAGCCTCAGGTTGATTTCCCACCGTTCCATACGGGATTACATAACACAACCCCCCGGAAAGCTTTAAAATGATCTATTTGAGGCTATTGTCGTGTCTGTTGATGTAGTTTTAATATTATACTTGAGTACTGTCCGGTTAGCAGCGTGTCGCTCCTTCGGAGCTGAATAAACCAGGGGGGGAGCCTTGCCTCCGGTTTCACCGGAGGTTATTGACATCCTTCTCCTTCAGAGAAGCTGCTGGCATCTGGATGCTCCATCGGAGCATGTCAAGGCCAGAATGATATGTGATAGCGGTAGACTATGGCCTTACATCTTTTCAGGATCCCGGACAAAGGATCGTAGCCGGAGTGTTATGTGATGGAAGCAGGATATTGTCATTCAGACTGTCAGGCTCCCTAGCAAAGGATCGTTGAGGGAGTGTTATGTGATGGAAGCAGGATATCGTCATTCAGACTGTCAGGCTCCCGGGCAAAGGATCGTAGCCGGAGTGTTATGTGATGGAAGCAGGATATCGTCATTCAGACTGTCAGGCTCCCTGGCAAAGGATCGTTGAGGGAGTGCTATGTGATGTGGGAAAGTTGTTGTTTCCACGAAACTAAACTGCGAAGCAGTTTGACAAAAAAGTCACGTATGTGACTGAATGTTAATAACCTCCGGTGTAACCGGAGGTAAGGCCACTCAAGTGTTGTGGAGCCCCGAAAGGGGCGCCATAATTTACCCGGTAGCATTTTTGCTCAAAAATGAAAAAAAAATTTCAAATCTCTTATTTTATTAACCGTTGTATCCTATTGTATATAAATATATTAAATGCCTTAAGGTAAATCTTAACCGGACACTGGTAATAATGCTTTTATCTTTAGGTGTGTTTTATATATAATAGTTCCGCTTTGAGCGGGATACAAATCAGCGATTGTGTAACCCGTTACAAATTTGTCACGAGAGCAGGAGTAAAAGCAAAAAGTGTGACAAGCATATTAAACATTCCGACCGTGTCAGCATTCGGGCAATATTTCTTGTCATGAAACAGCCCAGCCCCGTCAGTCCCATTAGCAAACCCCGGCAGCACCATTCAACCCCGTCTTATGCTTTGTCTGACTTTCACAGAAAGGAAAAGCACTCCGAAGTTAACTAAACTGAAAGTCAGATTCAAGAAATTTTCTGAAAACATTTGAAAAATGTTAAATATTGACCCTCAGTAATATATGTGTTTTAATGTATATATATACATACCTGGGTTTCTTTCAGGTAAAACAGGCCGGATACAGGCAGACTGCTCCCTGATATCTTCAGATTATCTTACTGCATTTTGGAATCAAACATCCGAAAAGATCAGTATCGACCAATCCTGATCATCCCTTATCATCAAGATATTCCAGTACCTTTTTATAGAGATGCGGCTGAATGTCGGGATGGGTAAGACAGTCGGGAAGGCGATCAAGCAAGCGGACTTCAGCTATTTCGGAAATATCAGGTACGGGACCCAGCCTTGAAACATCGGCTAAATAAAGCTTCCCGTAACCGGTTGTGCCATCCTTTAGCACCGAATATGCAGACACACAATTGATTCCGAATTCAAGAGCCCCGGTCTCTTCCATAAGCTCACGGCTTGCAGCTTCATCGGGCGACTCTCCGCTTTCAATATGTCCGCCCGGGATCTCCCAGGTTGTGCGCCTGTGATGGCGGACATAGATCCATTTGTCATCATAGCGGGCTGCTATCACCGAATAGGTGAACTTCGTATCCGGAACATAGTCCCTTTCCTGGAATCTTACCTCTGTCATTTTTTCTTTTTATTGGCTACAAAAGTAGCCATTATTACAATAAGTTTTAATTGAGTAATTTTACAATCTCAGAAAAACCGGATGGCACTCTTCATTGTACTTGCATTAACCGAGGTACTCACACTGGCAGTGATCAGGCAGTATCTTTACGACCGGTCGTGGCTTAGTTACTATTTCGCCATTACAATTCATGCAGTTCTCAGCATATGGATATGGATCCTGTGGTTCCAGAACGCATCATTCAGGGGGATGCCCGACGATCCGGCCCATGTATGGTCGGTCATGAACCTGAGGGGGATGCTGTTCGCAGTGGTTGTGCCACGGATACTGATCATCGTCTTTCATTTCTCCGGAAAACTTACCCGCAGGGCATCGGGTACATGGTCGCCAAAGCTGACAACAACCGGAATCGTTCTGGCTTCCGTCATCATTGCTGTCCTTGCATCAAGCGCCTTTATTGGAAGATTCAACATCCGGACCGGGAACCACATCCTGCGGGTAAAGGGACTGGATCCGGATCTCGAGGGCTTCAGAATTGTCCAGATTTCCGATCTTCATCTCTCCTCCTTTTATCATCACCACGAAAGGCTCGGGGAGATAATGCAGGAGATCAACAGGCTCGAGCCGGACCTTCTCGTCAATACTGGCGATTTCATCAATGCAGGCTGGAGGGAATCTGACAGATTCGATACCATCCTTTCGAAAGCTGAGGCCAGGTACGGTAAGTACGCCGTAATGGGAAATCACGATTTCGGGACCTACCATCCCACTTACACCGAAGCCGAAAGGAAAAACAATGTACTTCTGATGAACAGATTCATAAAAGCATCGGGGTTCAAGCTGCTGAATGACGAATTTGAGATGGTTAATACAGGTAACTCGAAGATTGCACTTATTGGAGTCACTACCAAAGGCTCTTTTCCGGATATCGTCCACGGCGACCTTGAACAGGCCTCGGAAAGGATATACGGGGAAGACCTGAAGATTCTGCTTGCCCATGATCCGAATCAGTGGGACAAAGAGGTTGCCGGCAAAACTGACATAAACATTACCTTCTCCGGGCATACTCACGGCATGCAGGTAGGCATATATACAAAAAAAATAAAATGGAGCCCTGCAAAGTATTTTTACCCGAGGTGGTACGGAATTCATGAAGTAAACGGGCAGTATCTCGTTGTAAACAGGGGGCTTGGAGTTCTGGGCATGCCATTCAGGATATGGATGCCTCCTGAAATAACGGTCGTTACGCTTTCATCCGAATAATTGCTTAAAAAGATACGGGCGGTAGCTAGCGCCACCGCCCGTGTAAGACTGATCCCGTATCATCTCTCTTCTGCCTAACTAACCTGATTAACCTGATCATCCGTTTCAACCCTTTAATATTGACGGATAAATCTAAGAACCATCAATTAAGACAAGACAAAACCAGTCTATTTATACTCACATCAACCTGTGCGAATAAAGTCATTATTTTTAACTTTAGACAAGATTAATAACAGGAATATTCCTTAAAGGGCCGGATTTAATTATTTTTAACAACTCATAATGAGACAACGACTTGGGACTGGTGTAGTTATTTCTTTTGCAGTCATGATCCTTTCCATTTCATGCAAAGGAAAAAGTGAAGAACAGGTAAGGATCAACCAGCTCGGATACAGGCCGGGCGATGTAAAAGTTGCAGTTTTCATGGGAAAGGATCGGAACGACCTTAGATCATTCAGACTTGTCGATGCAGAAACCGGAAGAGTGGTACTTGAAAAGAATGAAACAGTAAAAACGGTTCCGTTTGAACCTTTCACAAGCTGTTACAGGCTCAGTTTCACTGAGGTGAAAAAGGAAGGGCTTTACAGAATAGAGGCCGGAAAAGCCGTCTCACCCGACTTCAGGATTGCTGATGATGTATATGAAGGCGCTGCCGATTTCCTGCTTACCTATATGCGCCAGCAGAGATGCGGATTCAATCCATGGCTCAATGATTCCTGCCATGTTCACGACGGCTACGTGATTTATGGAGGAAAGGATGATTCGATGCATATCGACGTAACCGGAGGATGGCACGATGCGGCTGATTACCTGCAGTATGTGGCAACATCTGCAAACGCCACCTATCAGCTGCTTTATTCCTTTTCGGCAAATCCTTCGTCATTCGGAGATGAGCATCTTCCAAACGGACTTGAAGGAAAGGACAGTATTTCCGACGTCCTTAACGAGGGCAGATGGGGCCTCGACTGGCTTATTAAGATGAATCCCGCTCCTGATGTAATGTACAATCAGATCGCCGACGACCGCGACCATATTGGATTCAGGTTTCCCAACACCGATACCGCCAGCTACGGCAAGGGAAAAGAAAGGCCGGTATACCGCTGTACGGGAGAGGAACAGGGTTTGTTCGGATATAAGAACCGGGCCACGGGTATTGCTTCAACTGCCGGCAAGTTTGCATCTGCCTTTGCCAGAGGATCATCGGTGTACAAAAACTTAGACAGTGAGTTTTCGGAGCTTCTCAAAGCCAAAGCAGCGGCAGCATTTGACTATGGACTCAGAAATCCGGGAGCATGCCAGACAGCTCCGGGCACAGCGCCATATTTCTATGAGGAAGACAACTGGGTGGACGATATGGAACTGGCGGCAATAGAACTATACAGACTTACAGGAGATTCGGTTTACTTCCGGCATGCCGTGGCTTTCGGGAGGCAGGAAAAGACAACTCCCTGGATGGGTGCGGATACTGCCAGGCATTACCAGTGGTATCCTTTCATGAACATGGGACATCCTGTCGTGGCATCGGAATCAGGCGATACGGGTTACAGGGAAGAATTTCTGGGCTATATGAAGAAGGGATTGAGGCTCCTTGAGAAAAAGGGAAAAAACAATCCGTTTCTAATCGGCGTCCCATTCATCTGGTGCTCAAACAATCTTGTTGCCGCAACACTTACTCAGGCTCACCTGTATCACAGTATCAGCGGCGATACTGCATTCTGCGAACTTGAAGCAGCTCACCGCGACTGGCTTTTCGGCTGCAATCCATGGGGAACAAGCATGATAGTCGGCCTTCCTGAAAACGGTGATTATCCTGTGAACACCCACTCATCGTACGTGATAAAGGGGAAACAGGTTCCGGGAGGTCTTGTCGACGGTCCTGTTTACCCGACTATCTTCAACAACCTCAAGTATCTGTACCTGTCGGAAGAAGATGAATACATCCGTTTCCAGACCGGTCTGGCGGTTTATCACGACGACTTTGCCGACTATTCGACCAACGAATGTACTATGGATGGTACGGCCTGCCTGGTTTATTACCTTTCGGCGCTTCAGAACAATAAAAACCGGGAGAAATGACCGGAACTGCAACATCCACCGATAGCGGTGACAGGAGCTTTAAATACAAAATCATCTTTTCCCGCCGGCAGTCGATCAGCATTATTGTAAGTCCCGGCAAGGGAGTGATAGTAAAAGCTCCTTACGGAGCTCCTGCAAAAACTATTGACCGTTTTGTAAATGAGAAAGCTGAATGGATACGAAAAGCCCTCGACAAATTCAGCCTTCTGATCAGGCTCGACAAACCAGAGGGCTATGCCCATGGGGATTCCATATTGCTTTACGGGAAAGAGCATAAAATCAGGCTCATACCGGGAATTAACGGTTACTCTGTAAAACTGAACCCCGACAGCGTCATCGAAGTCACATGGTCAGGCGACAATAATCCTCTTATCATCCGCGATATTCTCGAGAACTGGTTCAGTTATGTGGCCAGGCATAAACTTGCCGGGGAATTCAGGGATATACTGGCAAAGTACAGCAGTTTCGGATTCAGGCCCACCGCGTTCAAGGTAAGGAAGATGAAATCAAGATGGGGAAGCTGTTCCTCAAAAGGCGGCATATCTCTGAGCTACGATCTAATACGGTTGAGCAGCGAATGCCGTGAATATGTAATGGCCCATGAACTGTGTCATCTCCGGCATCACAATCACGGCAAGGGATTTTACGATCATATGACCGAGGTTTATCCAGGCTGGAGGGAGACCAGGGCGGAGATAAAGAGATATATTAGGAATTAACAACAATTTTTTATCGATTATCGATAAGAAACCATATGACAAACGATAAAAATTTTACCCAAAACGATATGGTTTTTACGATCAGATCGTAAATTCCTGTTTCGGCGAAGGGATGCTTATATCACTAAATCCTGCCTCTTTGAGTCTTGCGGAATAATTGACCTGAGTTTCATAGTCGCCATGAACCAGGAAAGTTTCTTTTATCTGGCTCTTATTCTGACAACTAAGAAAATCGATCATCTCATTATAGTCGCCATGACCGCTGAATGAATCTATTGTAATCACCTCGGCATTAACCTTGTGAACGGTTCCGAAAATGGAGACTTCCTTATCTCCGCCGGCGATCCTTGCCCCGAGTGTTACAGGTGAACAATAACCAACTACAAGTACTGTATTTCGCGGATCAGAGATATTGTTTGCAAGATGGTGTTTTATACGTCCGGCTTCCATCATGCCCGATGCTGATATTATGATACATGGTTTGTCATAGGCATTCAGCTTTTTTGAATCTTCCTGCCGGGTAATATAGGTCAGGCTGTTAAAGCCGAAAGGATCGGTATCGGTTTCCATGACTTGCCGAACCTCTTTATTAAAACATTCAGGGTGTACCCGGAATATTGCAGTAGCGTTTACTGAGAGGGGACTGTCGACAAATATCTCCACACGCGGCAGTTTGCCGGCATTGAAGAACTTGTTGAGAGAGAATACTATCTCCTGGGTTCTGCCGACGCTGAAGGATGGTATAAGGAGCTTGCCTTTTTTATAGACGCAGGTATGGTTTACAACTTCGAGAAGCTTTTCGTCAGCCCTTGTGAAATCTTCATGAAGCCTGTCGCCGTAAGTAGATTCGGTGATAAGAAAATCAGCCTGGGGGAAGGGTACCGGCGGCGCCAGTATCCTGCTGGTGGGACGGCCTATATCGCCGGTATATGCAATATTTGTAGTCTTCCCGTTCTCGGTGATGTACAGATTTGCGACACCGCTTCCAAGCATGTGTCCGGTATTTGTGAACTTTACCTTTATATTGGGATCAATGGAGAATTTCATATCATTCGGAATGCCGATAAACAGTTTCATGCAATCCCTGGCATCCTCCTGAGTAAATAACGGGGTTGCAAGAGGCAAACCCTTTTTTGCCCTTCTCTTATTGAATGTTTTTGTATCATTTTCCTGGATATAGGCAGTATCGGCCAGCATAATCGAGCAAAGGTCGCGTGTGGCATTGGAGCACACGATGGAGCCGGTGAATCCCAGCCGGTATACATAAGGTATCAGGCCTGAATGATCAATATGTGCGTGAGTAAGGATTATATGATCGACAAGTGAAGGATCAAATCCGAGATCGCGGTTCATTGCATCGGTCTCGAGTCCTTTTCCCTGGAACATTCCGCAATCGAGAAGAATCCTTTTACCCGTTCCGGTTGTAAGGAGTATCTTGCTTCCGGTAACTTCCCTTGCGGCGCCGCAAAACTTTAACTTCATGATTTGTATATAAGAATTACATTGATACGTTGAACAGCCAAAGATAGCGATTAAAACTGACCGGTCAATTGAAAAACAGCGACAGGATAAGGGTGAATGCGAGTCCGCACACTGCGATAATAGTCTCCATGATGGTCCACGAACGCAAGGTTTGCTTTTCATTCATCCCCAGGTATTTGCTAACTATCCAGAAACCGCTGTCGTTCACATGCGACAGGATGGTAGCTCCCGCAGCAATGGCAATAACTATCAGTGCCACATTCTGCTGGCTGAGGTTGAATGTTGAAAGCAGGGGTGAGATTATGCCTGCTGCGGTTATCATGGCCACAGTTGCCGATCCCTGGGTGATCCTTACCAGAGAAGAGAGGACCCATGCAAGAACAATTATCGGAATGGATGAATCGGCGAGTGATTCCGCAAGCATCTTCCCTATTCCGCTGTCGACAAGTATCTGTTTGAGAACCCCTCCGGCGCCCGTCACCAGTATTATGATTCCAGCCGGACCAAGGGCTTTTGTGCTCAGATCGAGGATCGCTTGTCGCGACATATTTTGTTTCAGACACAAAAGTATCGACAACAGGGTTGCAATAATGAGCGAAGTGAAAGGATGGCCCAGGAAGATCAGTACTCTGGTCAGGATAGTGTTGTCAAGAGCTCCCTTTTCAACACCCAGTTCAATGAAAGTTCCCATAAGGATCAAAAGGAGGGGTGTCATCACAAGACCGGCTATTATCCCGAAAGAGGGAAGTTTCTTCTGATCTTTCTCATCGGAGTTACCCATATTCTGGAAGATCTCAGGCACAGGAACATAGATGCGTTTTGCTATGAACCTTCCGAAAAGGGGTCCTGCAATTGCTGCTGTAGGAAGACCCACCAGCAAACCCATAATGACAACCCATCCGAGGTCCACTCCCAGAATTTCGCTTACTGCTGTAGGGCCGGGTGTCGGGGGTACCATGGTGTGTGTAACTGCAAGACCGGCAAGAAGCGGTATGGCATAATAGAGTACCGAGCGTTTGGTGTCCCTGGTCAATGCATAAACAATCGGTATCAGAATAATAAACCCAACGTCGAGAAAGATTGGAATTCCCACTATGAACCCTGTCAGCAGAAGAGCCCAGGAAGCCTTGTCTGTTCCAAATTTCTTAAGCAGGTAATTAGCCAGCGATCTTGCGCCCCCGGAACTTTCGAGCATCTGACCGAAAATGGCGCCCAGACCGACCACGGTCGCCACGAAACCAAGAGTGCTCGCCATACCGTCCTGGATACTCTGTGTGATCTTGTTAAGGGGCATCCCGGCCATTATCCCTACAACTATTGAGGTGATGAGAAGAGAAACAAAGGCGCTCAGCCGGAACTTGAGCACCATCAGAAGCAGGAGTGCGACTCCGGTTACGACTATCAGAACGATGTAGAGTGGGGACATGGAGGAGGTTTGAGGTTATTGTTGCTGGTTGATTGTTTTGGGTTGTCTTGTGGTCTTGTGGTCTTGTGGTCTTGTGGTCTTGTGGTCTTGTGGTCTTTCAGACTGCCAACTGCCAACTGCCAACTGCATACTGCATACTTGGTTGTCATTGGTTTTAGGTTAAGGCATGAGTGGAAACTTCACCGGGGTATTGTCGCGGGTTGACCTGTATATAGCTGAAAAAAGCTCAACCGTTTTCCTGCCTGCTTCGCCTGTAACCATGGGATCAGTATCATTTTCAATCGCTTTCAGGAAATCTTCTATCTGGCACTGCATGTAATAAACCGTGGGATCGTACTTGTTGAATATCTCTGTATCCTCCTTCACCCATTGTGCAAGCATCTTTTCTTCTCCCGGGACAGTCCACAGGTCGTTCACCGGAGGCTCGGCGACTCCCGATCTGCCTGCAATGAACATTGCGCCTCCGTCGGTCTGAACCCCGACCGAAGCTCCGTTTTCGCCGTGAACATGCACTTTACCGTACAGGCCCGGCTTTTGGGAGTTGCTCACCAGGATATTTCCTATTGCTCCGCTTTTGAATTTCACGATTGCAAGGGCGGTATCATCAACTTCAATATACGGATGGTTCAGGTTTCGCCAGAGGCCGTAAACCTCGTCGATATCTCCCATATACCATAACATAAGGTCGAGCTGATGAGGAGACTGGTTAACCAGCACGCCCCCTCCCTCGTCCTTCCAGGTTCCCCGCCAGGCATCAGCATCATAGTAAGCCCTGTCGCGCCAGCCAAGCATCGTGATAACTGCCAGTGCAGGCTTTCCGATCTTACCGTCGTCGATTGCCCGCTTCACTCTCAATGATGGAGAATACCACCTTCGCTGGCTTACCACACCCAGTTTGACATTCCTTTCCCTGCAGGTATTGATAACGGCATCGCAGTCGACCAGACCGGAGGCAAGCGGCTTTTCAACAAGAACGCAGGCTCCGGCATTGGCAGCTTCAATGGCAGGCTGTCTGTGGAAGGGATGGGGAGTGCATACGATAACCAGGTCGCTCCTGTTCTTTGTCACCATTCCGGAGATATCCGCATAAGCTTCAGTATTATACCGGGAAGCAAACTCCGCAGCAGTTTCCGGGGTTCTGCTCCATACACCTGCCAGACGGGCGTCTGGTATGTTGAGAATTGCTTTTGCATGCAGATGGGCAACTTTGCCACACCCTGCAATCGAAATATTGTAAATCCTTTTCTGCTTCATGAAAAATATTTAAGGTACAAGGATCACTTTTTTCAGATCCCCCTCTTTATTGTAAAGTTTCCTGAACCATTCGGCACCTTCCGATAACGGAACCACTGCGGATATCATATCAGCGACATCCAGCCTGCCGTCTTTCATAAGGTTCAGAATGGCGTCGTATTCACCCCTGATGGCACAACTTCCCTGAACCCTGATTTCGGAGGTAACAACCTTTTGAAGAGGGAAATCGATTGTCTTTGATGTGTTTCCGACCAGAACTACCACTCCTCCCTTTCTGGTTGAGTCGATTGCCAGGTTGACTGTTTCACCTTTGCCTACTGCTTCGAACGAAATACCGGCTCCTCTCCCGCCGGTCAGGGCTCTAATCCTTTCTGCAACACTACTTTCTGAAATATTGAATACATGATCTGCTCCGCTCTTCCTTGCATTTTCCAGCTTTACGGGATCATTGTCGACGGCGATAACCAGTCCCGCCCCTGCTATCTTAAGCAGACGGATCAGGAAAGAACCTATCATCCCTGCTCCTGCGACCACACATGATTCTCCGGTTTTGACCACGGCAAGGTTTATTGCATGAAGGGCAACTGCAGCGGCTTCGACCATTGCAGCCTGTTCGAAGGAAACCTGATCGGGGATCCTGTAAAGTATGTGCTGAGGAAGGGCAAGGTATTCGGCAAAGGCTCCATTCCGCCTGTAATTGCCCGGGGAGACTCCTATCACTTCCCTGTTGTCGCTCAGGTTGTACTTGCCTTCCAGCGTAAACCAGTCGTTCAGGGGGTAGACGGTAGAATCGAAGGTCACCCTGTCGCCGGGTATCCAGTCAGTAACACCCGGCCCGGCTGACACTATCACTCCCGAGGCTTCATGCCCCATAATAACCGGAGGTATTCTTCGCCCTGTGCTGCCGTCGAGTCCGTGAACATCAGAACCGCAGATACCGCAGGCTTTTACCCTGATCAGCACTTCGCCCTGCATCACGACAGGATCCTCTACGTCTTTGTAAACCAATTTATTATACTCTTCCAAAACAAGAGCTTTCATAGGCAGGTTTCATTTCCCGGCCTGAACATTCAGGTCAGGTGTTCAGGACAAATATAATAAAATCGGACAGGTGATCATTCCACAATTACCACAACGATATCCATCACATTTGTATATGTAGGGCCGGTTACAATGAGTCCTCCAACTTTCCTGAAGAAATTATAGGAATCAAAACCGGCCAGGTAATTTATGGGATCCTCGTTCAGGCTCAAGGCTTTAGTCAGTGTACCGGAATTGACTACAGCGCCTGCCGCATCCGTAGGACCGTCGGTACCGTCGGTGCCCGCTGAAAGCACTGTGATCCCCGGGATGTCTTTCAGCTTTATTGCCGCCGACAGTGCAAGGTGCTGGTTCCTCCCCCCGGTTCCGCTGCCTGTCACCCTTACAGTGGTCTCTCCTCCGTAAAGCAGGCAGGCCGGTTTTGGTATATCCTGGTTGTTCCTGAACGACAGGGCGGTATTTATTATTGATTCACAGACAGTTTCAACATCACCCTCAAGGGCGGTGTCAATGATGTATGTCCTGTAGCCAAGCTTAATTGCTTCATTCTTGCAGGCACGCAGGGCGATCTGATTTGTACCGGCAATGACATTAAGGGTACCTTCAAAGATAATGTCGCCCGGCCTGGGCGTATCCGGGTGATAGCCTGCACAACCGTCCCGAAGGTAATTTAACGTACCTCTCGTCACATCACCGGTAAGTTTGTACTTTTCAATTACCGCGAGGGCATCGGCGAATGTTGTCGTATCAGGCACAGTGGGACCCGAGCCGATGACCTCAGGCTGATTTCCGATCACATCGGAGATTATAAGGGTAATAAGCCGTGCAGGCCTTATGGTCCGTGCAAGCTGACCTCCCTTGAGTGACGAAAGATGTTTTCTTACGCAATTGATCTCGCTTATGGTTGCCCCGCTTCGTACCAGAAGATTATTCACAATATAGAGTTCCTCGGGAAGCAATCCTCCCGGCAGATCAGAAAGCAAAGCCGAAGCGCCTCCCGAAATAAGACAGATTACCAGATCGTCTGCGGATGCCGCTGAAGCAATCTCCGTTATCTCGCGAGCAGCCATGAAGCTGTTTTCATCGGGAATGGGATGTCCGGCTTCCGTGACTGTGATCTTTTTCAGCAGGCAGGAGTGACCGTATTTGACAACAATATGTCCTCCTGTGATCCTGTCGCCCAGGATACACTCAACATAATGCCCCATCGCAGCGCTTGCTTTTCCGGCCCCGATTACCCAGATTTTTTCAATCCCCCCGAGCGACAGCTCATGACTGCCGGCAACAAGCACCTGTCCCCTCAGTTTCAGGGTGTCGGTAACCAGTTTTTCAGGCAGCACGCTTCTGACTCCTGCGAGAAAGATGCTAATTGCATTATCTCCGTTTCTCATCACAAAATAATTACAGAATAAACAATGAAACCAGCCATATGCATGCGAAGACCACAACACCCATTATGATGGTGGAAGTGGAATAAATCTTCAGGGTATCCCTGACTTTTATATCAGAGAAGTTGGTAACCACCCAGAAATAGCTGTCATTCGCATGTGATGCTATCATCGACCCGGCTCCCATCGAAAGCAGGGCGAGCACCCTCCCCCACTCCGATCCCAGGCTCAGGGTGCCGAGCATCGGAGCAACGATCGATGCTGAGGTTATGATTGCCACGGTTGAAGAACCCTGGGCTGTTTTCATTATGGCTGCTATCAGGAAAGGTATCAGCAGTCCTATTCCGCTGCCGGCAAGCTTTTCTCCAAGGATCTCCCCTGCTCCTGTCGACCGGATGACCATCCCGAACATCCCGCCTGCGGCTGTTATTATGAGTATCGGGCCGGCCTTTAGAATTGCATCAGCCATCACTGAATTCATTTCGCCAATTGATTTTCGTTTCAGAAGAAGCAATGCACAAAGGACCCCTGCAAACAGAGCAATGACCGGTTCTCCGGGAAGTTCAAGCATCATTCTGATCATCGAATTTTCTTCTTTATCAAGAAGTACAGCTGCAGATTTTGCAGTTATCAGGAAAAGTGGTAAGGCAATGGGAAGAAAAGAGAGAAGGACCGGAGGAAGGCTTTGCCTCGGATCAACTTCTGTATCACTTCCTGCAGCAGGCGCTCCGGCATTGAATTTCCGCGAAGCCCAGGCGCTCCAGATGTAAGCTGAAACAGCTCCCGGAACGGCAAAGAGGATACCTGCGATTATCAGCAAGCCGATATTTGCATTCACCATCCCGGCGGCGGCAAGGGCTCCGGGGTGAGGAGGAATCAGGCAGTGCACCGAATAAAGCGATGTTGCCAGAACAGTTGCCATAAAGGTCATGGATATGGCTGACTTCCGGCTGAGCGATCTGGCAAGTCCGCTGAGAACAATGAATCCTGAATCGCAGAAGATCGGAAGACCGGTCAGAAATCCTGTAAGCCCCAGCGCTACCGGGCTTCTCTTCTCCCCCGTCTTCGACAGAATAAATCCTGCAATACTCAGAGTGGCTCCTGTCCGGTCGAGTATGACGCCTATCATAGCTCCGAAAATGATAAGAAAGCCTATTGAGCCCATTGTGTTTCCGAATCCCTCCTTCAGGGCGCTGACTATTGAAGCAGAAGGAAGAGTAACAGCTGCAAGAAGAAGCGATACGATAAACAATGCCGCGAAAGCATGCAGCCTGAACCTTGTGGTCAGAGCAATGATCAGTAAGATGGAAACAAGTACAAGCAGTGTGATCAGTGCAGGATTCATGGCACAGGAAGCTTAGTACCCGAGGTGAATTTCCTTTACTGATTTTATGGCCCTGTCGGAGAAGAAATCGCAGGCAGGGAATATCCTGAACAATCCTCCGTCTTCATCCGCCTGCGTTTTTACAAGAAGAAGTTCCTGCTGGTCATTCCTGTTAAATATCTCCGAAAATGAAGCGGTACTCCGGTAGCCATCCTCAGCGGCAATACACATGATCCCTGAACGGAGGTTTGTCCTGGTAAGAGTGAAGAATGGTGAGATAACATCTTTCAGCATAACCCCGCTGAAAGGTTCTGTACTGTGGATACCTTTACCTCTCCCGTAAAATATCGTATTGTAGGTAACAACTCCTGCTCCTGCAGGAAAACCGGTAATGGTTCCCGACGGTGATCCGTCAGTAAAAAGTGATATCTGCTTTGAAAACATTGGCGACATACCCTTGGTGACTGCGAAAGATCTTGGAAACGAACGCACTGTAATTTTTACCGGCGAGGATATATTTCTTTCGGTGATAAGGTCATTTCCAGCCACGATCCTGCATTCGGAAGGTAAGGTCCAGAGATCATTGGTCTTTGACGGGACTATCCTTGAAACCCTGTCGGCAATTATGATCCTGTGAAGGTTGTTCGGGTAATAGATCTCACCCCAGCTGAAGACAGCCTTTTCTCCAGCCGCATTCTCGACTTCAACGAAAAGATCGATAACTGAGTTGAATTCCTCTTCATTTTCTTTCCTGACAACTGTATTTTTAAGTATATCGAACAGGGAATAACCATCATATCTGTAGGCTCCTACGAATCTGTCTCCCCCCTCCTGATCCAGCAGGGTCTCTTTGACAATTACAGAGCGCCTTGAAAGAGAAGAGAAATCAACAATACCCGGATTGGCTATTTCTCCGCCGATTGATACTTCAGGAATCGTGAAACTGATTGTTTCGGTGTTGTCGTAAAAATCGTTTGTCATTTCAGCAGAATCAATTGAAAGGATCTCGGAGTCAGGTAATCCGGTCACCGTTTGAGGGGACTGATTACAGGAAATTAAAAAAACAAAAAATAACGAAAGCGTGAGATTTCTTTTCATACATATATTTATTATTGTTAAACGTCCTGTGTGTTTGCAACCTTAATGCATTAATTTTCTGAATCTTTGTGTCTTAGCACCTTAGCTGCATTTGTCTGCAACCTGGTCGTAAAGCCACCAGGCTAAAAAAACTCCTCCCTTGCACCGGTTCTATGTTCGGTTTTACCCAAAGAACAGATAAGCAACAAGTATTGCAGTAACTGCACCGGCCAGATCAGCCAGCAGGCTGCAGCCTACTGCATGCCGGGTATTCTTCACTCCCACCGAACCGAAATAAACCGCGATAATGTAGAAAGTTGTATCCGTTGCTCCCTGCAGGGTACATGCCAGCCGGCCAAGGAAGGAATCTGCACCGTATGTTGTCATTGCATCGATCATAAGTCCTCTTGCCCCGCTTCCGCTCAGAGGCTTCATAAAAGCGACCGGAAGCGCACCGGTGAAGCGGGTGTCGAAACCCAGCCATGCAAAGAAATGCTCAAAGCCACTGACAATAAAATCCATGGCACCCGAAGCCCTGAAAATTCCGATAGCCACCAGGATAGCTACCAGGAAGGGTATTATTTTGATAGCCACTCCGAATCCCTCCTTTGCCCCCTCAATGAATGCATCATATACATTCACCTTTTTCACCATAGCCAGGATAATGAACAGGATTATTATTGTAAAGAGAATGAAATTTGCAGCAAAGGTGGAGGTATTTGCTATCTGTTCCTTTGGCAAAGAGCTGAAATACCAGATTATTCCCGCGATGATAGCTGAAAGACCTCCCAGGTAAGCTATTATGACTTTATCGAGAAGGTTTATTTTCTGAACAACGGCAACGCTGATCATAGCAACAAGTGTTGCTACGTAAGTGGCAATCAGTATCGGAATGAATATATCTGCAGGATTTGCAGCCCCGAGCTGGGTCCTGTACACCATTATGCTTACAGGGATTATTGTGAGGCCTGAGGCATTCAATACCAGGAACATGATCTGTGCATTCGAGGCTGTATCCTTTTTGGGATTCGAATCCTGGATCTCCTTCATTGCCTTGAGTCCCATGGGAGTGGCAGCGTTATCGAGCCCAAGCATGTTGGCTGAGAAGTTAAGGATCATCGAACCGTATGCAGGATGACCTTTGGGAAGTTCCGGAAATAATTTTTCGAAGAACGGACCAAAGAGTCTTCCGAGCATTCCGACAACCCCGCCTTTTTCACCCACCTTCATCAGACCCATCCACAGGGTAAGGGCGCCGGTCAGTCCAAGCGATATCTCGAAACCCGTCTTTGCGCTGGCAAAGGTGGAGTTGATCATGTCGTTGAATATCGCTGTGTTGCCGGAAAATATCAGCTGACCAAGAGCAACGATGAAACCGATAAGGAAGAAAGCGATCCAGATATAGTTCAGGGCCATTTTCGAAAAATGATCAGCTAAGATAGAGAATAAATAAGAAAAGAAAAAGAGAGGGGAAGAAAGGGAGACGAAGAGACGGAGAGACGAAGAGACGAAGAGACGAAGAGACGGAGGGACGGAGAGACGAAGGGACGAAGGGACGAAGAGACGGAGGGACGAAGGGACGAAGAGACGGAGGGACGGAGAGACGGAGAGACGAAGGGACGGAGAGACGA
>ERZ795055.1561-NODE-1561-length-18297-cov-4.652286_pt1 | contig 18297 bp, 10 predicted proteins | sample MGYA00375139_ERZ795055 | MGnify/ENA primary metagenome ERZ795055 (study PRJEB30184, sample SAMN05720283) | anaerobic digester metagenome | isolation source: active sludge of municipal wastewater-treating anaerobic digesters | place: USA | collected 2015-01-23 ... | reverse complement strand
CGTCGTGGCATCATATCCGGGATGTTTCTCGGTCTGGTCGAGCGTCTCGATGCAAACAGCCAAAACGGGTAACAACCCTTCCGTGGCCTTGAGCGCCTCTTTGCCGGTGGCTGCCGCACGCACGGCGCTGTGCAAACGATCCAACTCGCTGACCAACGCGTTGATCGACTCAAGCCAACGCATGCGAAAATCGACGCGCTTGCCGTTCGGATCAAAACCAAAACGGGTGATGATGGCCGTCTTGCCCTTCCCCTGCTCATAGATAAACACTCGCCCGCCAGTCACCGTCTCGACCCGGGCCGGAATGCCTTCGCGCTCCGCCACCGCAATCTCTTCACCGCGGCACGTCGCCACGAATTTCGCGAGCTCCAATTTAGCCGCAGCCGCGGCCTGATGTTCTTGGGCATCACGCTGCTGGCGATCGCACTCTTTCTCAAGCGCCTTCACATTCAATGCCCCAAGCGCCGTGTTGATCACGAGGCTGGCATCGGCCGCAGGCTCCTGCGCCACGCGCTTCGCAGTTTCGCTGCACTCGGCATAGCCCGTCACAATCGCACGCCACAGCTCGACCCGAGCAGCCAAATCCTGACTCACCTCGGCCTGTGCGATGCGCGTCTTTAGGTCGTCGAGTTTGGTCGCGACGGCATCCAGGCCCAGCGCCCACCGGAGGCTAGGCTGCACCTTCACGAAGCGCCCCTCCTCAGCGCCACACGCCTCCTTCAGTGAGGCCGCAGTGTGTTTGCCCAACAGAGTTTGGAAACTCAGGCTCGGATTGTTTCCTGGATGACGCAACAAGGCCCCCAGCGTGCCTTGGCACTTGCGCAGCGCATCGACCGCCACCTGTGCGGCTGACAGGGCTTCGGCGGCACGTTTGGCGCTCCGTGCCTTCTGCACCACCGGCGCCATCGTGGCCACCACCGTCTGCACCTGTTCCTGCCACTCGCGCGCATCCGACTCGCGTTTGGCTTTGGCACCCCGTTCAGCGCACAAGCGTTTGGTCTCGGCCACCGTGCGCACACCCAAGCGGGTCTCAATCAGCCAATCGTCACGGTAGTCGGCATCTGTCTGCAATCCTGTCAATGCGCCGACGCAACGGCCAAACCCAGCGGTGATGCGTCCAAATCCTAAAATCGCCTCTTGCGGGCTCTTGGCGTCATCGATCAACTGCGCGGCTTCATACGCCTCCTCGATCGGTTCACTAGCGAGCTCGGAAGCTTTGCGTTGCCATGCCGCCTGACGACGCCGCGTGTCGAGCGCGGCAAGTTTCGGGTCGAGGTCGGCCGCATGGGTGCGATAGCGCTGTTCATCTTCATACTGGCGTCCATCAGCGCGCAGCTTAGCAATCGCGGCCACCGCTTGCGTAAGCGCCTCAAGATCCTCCTCGGTGGGCACGCGCGCCCGCAGCTCATTGTAAAGGAGCACGCCAGCGGTGAGCGCGGCCTCACCACGCTTGATGCTGTCGTCAATCGCCGCGTTGCGGCGGGCGATGCGATCGGCTTCGATCGCCGCGTCCAAACGTGTGCGTGACTCGCGCACCGACGCTTCGATATCCTCGTAGTCGGGATGCGAACGGGTCATTTCGGAGGCCGTACTCACGGCTTTGTCGGCCTTCCCGAGCAGCGTCGTGGCCGCGTCAAATTGCTTGTCGCCCAACGCCCGGTTGAACTCGCGCAAGAGTCGCGCGATGCTCTTTATGCCCGTCTCCTCTCCTTCGGCCTCGACGGGCGTTTTGTTTTTTTGCGTTTTGGTAGGCGCGCTCGACAGGGCCGCGCAGGCACACAACGGAATGGCTAAACAAACAAGAATTTGGCGCATGGCAGACGCAGATATAGCCGTGAGCTGGACCCATGTCATTACGCCCCAGCATTCTTACGAAACCGTGTGCCGATGACGCGCGTGCTACCCCGCAAGCCTGAACCCCAAAGTTTGGCAGAACTCCTGGTACGGGCGCAGGCTTTGGCGGGACACACCGTCGCAGAGATCGCCTTGGCGCTCGGGGCCTCAGTACCTAGCGAGTCCTGCCGTGCCAAAGGCTTTGTTGGCGAGCTGATAGAGGCGGCCTTGGGCGCCTCACCCCTCGCGGGCGACGGACCTGACTTCCCGCATCTTGGCGTGGAGCTCAAGACCCTGCCGCTAACCGCGGCGCAGCGCCCCAAAGAATCTACCTTCTGCTGTTCAATCCACCTCACCGACGCCGTGCAAGAACAATGGCTGAGCTCGCGACTGAGACGACGGCTTGCGCAGGTGTTGTGGGTTCCAGTGGTGGCGCCACGCACGTTGGCCATCGGCGCACGACGGGTGATGCAGCCGTTCCTATGGCGGCCCAACGCTGCCGAGGAGGCACAACTGGCCGCCGATTGGGAAGACCTGATGGGCAAGATCGCCACCGGCGCGCCGCCCACGGCTCACGAGGGCGTCTTGCTGCAAGTCCGTCCCAAGGCCGCCGACTCCCGCATGCGCGCCTGGCAGGTGGACGACGACGGCCCGGCACGCGTGCTGCCGCTGGGTTTGTACTTGCGCGCCCGTTTTACTGCCACGTTGTTGGCAGATGCTGCGGCGCGAGGTTGACAGCGACCACGAGAGTCGTTCTCCGCAAGGCCCCATCAACTTGAGTAGCGTTGCCATTCGGCTCAGGTTTCCTTACGCTACTTGGAAGGGGCAAGAGGGATTGCCGAACAACGAAAGGTCGGCTTAGCGTGCCCAAACAACCTCCGGTAGAAAACAAACGCCAATATCCCCGGCACCCCTTGACGCTTTGCGTGCGCTATCAAGCGATCTCGCCCGTCCGTGCCGACTGGACCGAGAACCTCTCGGCGGGTGGTTTGTTCGTTCGTACCGATCGTCATTTCGAACCCGGGGAGACAGTCTGCGCCACGCTATCGTTTCCTGGCCTCCTGGATCCGTTGGCCGTAGACGGCAGGGTTGCCTGGGTTCGCGCCTCTAGCGCCATCACCGCTGGCGGCATTGGCTTGGAGTTTGCGGCGTCACCGGGAAAACGCGCGCTCGAAGCGGTGCTAAATGCCCGCACCAACGCGACCAAATCCAGCACCATAGCGCCTTACCGCTTGCTCGTGGCCGATGACAACGAACGTTTGTTGCGCAGCTACGAGCGCGCTATCGAACGTTCGCCATTCCTAAGCAACGCCAACGTGAAGATCACGTTTGCTTCCGATGGTCACCGCGCGCTTGAGATTGTGGAGACACAAGGCGCTGATCTGGTGCTCTCTGACATCTACATGCCGAAAATGGACGGCTTTACGATGATCGAGCAGCTGCGCAACAACGCTAGCACCGCGCATATCCCGGTGATCGTGCTGACCGGTGGCCGCAGTGGCGAACGCGAGCGCGCCGAATCGAGCGGTGTGGATGCGTTTCTCTACAAACCGGTATTGTTCGCGCCGCTGATGGAAACCATCGCGAGCCTGGTGGCGTTCAAACAACAAAACACACAAGCCTAGCCACGCACCGCGCAGTCACGGGTGGATTCGGAACTTAAGCCGCCGCATCTAGGGCTGCACGCCTATCGCGCCGACGATGTTCTCCACGCCATCGCCAGTACCAGTCTTTGCCACGTCGGCAACCAGGCCATTGGCCATAAACTGCACCTGGCGGATGGCACTCACCTCGGCGATCAACACGCGTCCCTTCAAACCGCCGCGCTCAATTTGGACCGCCGACGATGGCAGCTCAGGCCGACCATACTGGTAGGTGACTTCAGCACGGAAACTCACCGGCGTATCTCCCGCACTGGCATCGAAATCGTAGATCGCAAGCCCGTCCTCACCCACCTCAGCCGTAACTACAAGCAAGCTATTGCCGAAGGGCGACGGGACCACTGCCGTCGGGTACTGATGCAAAAGCGGCGAAACGACCTGGGTCAATGCCAAGCCCTCAGGCCGGAGCTCGGCCACCGCCAGGCGATGAAAGGTTCCTTCGTCCCGATCGGCCGTATCCACCGCGAACGCATATAAACCGTCCAGGCTCACCGCGACGTCGGTCACCCACTGCGCGTCGTCGTCAAACACGTTGATGCCATCCACCAGACTGATGTCACCTTCGACATCGAACAACGACAGGTCGTCCCCAAGCTCGGTGCCATCGGCCTCTTTGCTGGCCAACACGAATCGCGTCGGTGCACCAGGCACGCAAGCCAGGTCATCCGGGTTCTTGCCCGACACGATGCGGCCTTCGTCCACAAGGGTGCCGTCACAGCCAATTCGCACAGAGTAAACACCGCCGCCGTTGTTGGGCCAGTTGCCGTCAATCACGTAGAGGTGCTGCCCATCGGGAGCCATCACGAGGCGTGAGGCAAAAAAGCTACCCGCAAAGGCGGTGTTCAGCACTTCGGGCGTGCCGTCGGCGCCGAGGCGAAATACACCGATCGTGCCTTCTCCAGCATTGCTGCTCACCGAAAAACCCAACTCGCCATCAGGCGTAAACACGATCTCGCCATTGACCATGCGGCCTAAATTAAACCTCTTGCCGATGCTCTCAAGCTGACCGGTCGTGCTCAAACGAAAAACCTCGTAGAGATTGCTGGGAATCGGATCACCCGTGCCCGCCTCGACAGCGTACGGCTTGGAGATCACGACATAGCGCACGCGATCGGCGCTCTGTTGCAAACGTGGGCAGATCTCGCCGTCTTGATCGCCAGCCAGCGCATCACCGTGAGCAGCATCGCCTTGGGCCTCTGGGTCGGCGTATGCAGGGTTCCCATCATCCGTAACCGGGTCGCCGCCAAGCGGCGAAGGGACGCTGTCGGTATCACTGCTGCAACTGGGGAGGACCCAGGCGCAACCAAAAAACCCAACCAAAATGCCCTTATGGAGTGCTGTCATGGGCCGGACCGTAGGCTTGAATGTCGCAAAGCGTCAAGTCGACGAAACGAACGCTCCTCTGGTGCCGAAAACCAACCTGTAGCAATGTCCCGCGCTCTCGCGAAGACAGGAGCAGAGATAATGGCACGTTGGGCAACATTGGGTTTTGTGGGGGGAGTTCTGGCACTGGCGGGTTGTGACGGTGCTAGCGTTACAACGTGCACGTCGCACGGCGACTGCGCCGATGGTCAAAGTTGCATCGCCGGAGAATGTCGATCGATACCGGTGAACACAGGCGGAGATGCCGATCCCAACGACGGCGATCAGGATGGTTACCCTGACGACAGCGATAACTGCCCAGAGGTGGCCAACCCCGATCAAGCCGATCACGATCACGATGGCAAAGGCGATGCGTGCGACACCGACGGGGACAACGATGGTTTCCCCGATGAGAGCGACAACTGCCCAGAGGTGGCCAACCCCGATCAGGCCGATCACGACCATGATCAGCTAGGCGACCTGTGCGACAACGACCTGGACGGCGATGGTTTCGACAACGATGACGACAATTGCCCGAATGTGGCGAACCCCTCGCAGGCCGATCTGGATGACGACGGTATCGGCGACCTGTGCGATGGTGACAAGGATGGCGACGGTCACGACAACGGCGACGACAACTGCCCCAACCAAGCCAACCCGAGTCAAGAAGACAGTGACAACGATGGCATCGGCGACGCTTGCGAGACCATCATTGACGCCGATAGTGACGGCATTCCTGACAGCACAGACAACTGTCCGCACGACGCCAATGCCGAGCAGATTGACAGTGACCTGGATGGCCTTGGCGACGCCTGCGATCCACCAACATTGCACAAAACTGGCCTCGCATTTGATGACAACTGTCGCTTTGAACCACCGGTAAGCGTCTTCGAGCCTACCGAGCGTTGGCGTTGGCCGCTCGAAAGCGACACGATCAGCTTCCCTACCAAGGTTCAAGTCATGTCGACGCCAGTGGTGGCCAACCTTACCGATGATGATGAAAACGGCCAAATCAACGAGCGCGATATCCCCGAGATCGTCTTTATCTCGTTCGACACCTCCGTCCCCGCAGGCGCCAACGCGGCCGATCCAACCAAGCACAACCCGCAAGGCGGCGTGTTGCGAGCGGTCAACTCCAACACCGGAAAGACGCTATGGACCGCTGGCGGCGATGGCCTCTTCCTAGCTCCGGCTTCCAGCGTGGCCGTGGCCGATTTGGACAACAACGGCAAACCGGAGATCGTCGCGCTCAAGTACCAAGGCCAAGGCCTGGTGGCGTTCAACGCCGACGGAAGCGTGGCGTGGGATTGCACGACCCTCGGCACCTGCTTCAACACCGGTTCGATGTTCAACTGGGGTGGCGTCGCGATTGCCGACATGAACCAAGATGGTTCGCCCGAAATTCTGTACGGCACCTATCTGTTCAAGGCCGACGGTACCCCATGGCCCATCGCCAACCCGGCCGGTTCGGCCGACAACTTCGTGAAACCCGACGCTCTCTGGCACGTAGGCTCGCTGGCCGTCGCGGTCGATTTGGACAACAACGATTCGAGCCTAGAGATCCTGGGCGGCAGAACCATCTACACGTTGGACACCGAGAGCAATCAATACGTGGTGGATGAATCCCGCAGCACCAACATCGACGCGGCGATCTACATCACCGTGGACCCCTATAAAGATACCCAAGACGGTTTCCCGGCCGCTGCCAACTTCGACAGCGACAATGCGCTCGAAATGGTGCTGGTCGCCGACGAGTTCGTGCTCCTGCTCGACAATGACGGCTCGTTGTTGGACAGCTTGCATATTCCGCAAGACGCGGCGTTCGGTTCATTTGCTGGTGGCCCACCAACGATTGCAGACTTCGATGGTGATGGCCAAGCTGAGATCGGTGTTGCGGGCGAACGACGTTATGCGGTTCTCGACGTCAACGATGGTTTCCTAAGTGTCTTGTGGGAACGCGAGATCCTTGAGACTTCAAGCTCCCGCACCGGCTCCAGCGTGTTCGATTTCGACGCCGACGGTCGCGCCGAGGTGGTCTACAACGACGAGCAATACCTGCGCATCTACACCTTCCACGGCGGCAATCCACCGGTTGGGTACTCGGGCTGTGATGCCGAGATGTGCACGTGGGAGCGGCCGAACTCCTCATTTACCGCCTATGAATATCCGGTCATTGCAGACGTAAACCGCGACGGGAATGCGGAGATCATTGTCGCTGCCAATGACTTTGGTCGCACCGATCCAGATGATCTGACGAATGGTTTCGTGCCGACGCACGGCATAGCTGTATTCGGTGACGCTGCCGACAACTGGGTGCCGACGCGCACGATTTGGAACCAGCATGCCTACTACATCACCAACATCAACGATGACGGCAGTGTGCCGGCGCATCAAACGCTACTCACCACCCACAACAGCTTCCGCAAAAACATCCAAGGCACAGCAGACACCCCCGACCTGCGCGCCCCCGATGCCACGTGCGGTGACGTCATCAAGCGCACCAAATGCCCGGCCGCTGGCGCGATTGGCGTCTGGGTGGAGAACCATGGCGCTTTGCAGCTGCCGGGCGGCGTGAGCGTAACGGTCTATGCCGGTCCACCCGCCAGCGGTACCGTGTTGGGCCAAGGCATCACCCGCGCCGTGCTCAACCCGGGCGAGGCTGAATTGGTCGTCATCCCCATCGCCGCAGGCGGCTCGGGCTCACGCGATGCCTGGGTCTCCGTCGATTCCGGTATGAGTGGTGACAGCAACAATGAGTGTCGTGAAGACAACAACGTGCTGAATATCGGCCCCCTAGGTTGCTAAGGTAACTCCACCGCCTGGGTCGGACCTCGGCCTAGGCGGATTTTCCTGACCGCATCCGCACGATGAAATTTTCAATGTAGCGTTCGATCGCTTTGCGGTCGGGCCGCGCAATGCGCACAAATTCGAGTCCCATCCCGTCCGCGATCTCCACACCCTTGGGCCGCTCATTGGGCTGCGATGCCGTCGACCAACGTACCACCGTGGTGGCGTTAATCGCACGGTCGGCGGTGGGCAGACAAAATGCGATGCTGATCCGTGTGCCCACTAAGAAGGGGCGACGCGTTCGCACAAACACGCCCCGACTAGAGATATTGGTGATGCGGCTTTGCAGTAAAATCTCACGGCCTGGATAATCCACCGCAATGCCACGTGCGGGCACTCTGAAATACCGAGATAACTCGTGCACAGGAATCGCTGGAGCGGCTTTTTTCTGGTTCATAAGGTCCCCAAAAGGTGGCGCCCCTGTATCCGGTTCAGGGCGCGCTGTCACGTCGGCGGCGTTGGACGTTTCCCAAGAGCAAACGCTCGGCGGCATTGGCGTGCAGCAAGCTCTTCGGCGCCACATCGCAAACATCGGTCACCCCGCCCCGCGCGTGAATCAACGCCTCTAGGGGCGCCCACAACGACAACGGCGCGTGAGCATCCCCAGGAAAACGTGGCCCACCTGTGTCACCAGCGCCGTGATAATCGGTACCACCGCTCAACAACAGGCCGAGGGACTGTGCGACCTTTTCATACATTGGCCGTTCCGTCGCCGGCAGATCGACCCGATACACCTCTACTGCGTCCAGGCCGTGCATTTTGAAGCTCACAAGCAAGTCGGTCGCGGCCGCTGGGTCGTTGGCAGGCACGTTGCGTTGAGGATGCGCCAGCACAGCCACGCCCCCGGCCGCACGGATCAACAAGATAGCCTGAGCAGGCGTCAGCAGCGCGGTGGTCGTGCCCGCTTCTGGCTTGGGAAAACGCGGCGAAACCAAGGTCTTAACGGCGACCTCGGCCGAGCCTGCATAACCATGTGCTGCCAGTGCTTTACCGATATGCCACTTGTGCAAACCTTGGCGCGCCGCGGCAAAGCCCACTTCGGCAAAACGCAACGGATAGCCATCGGCATTCAGCCGCGCCACGCAGGTTCGGATCCGCGCAATGGCGCTCAACCGTTGGCGGCTGAGTGCTGCCTGCAACGCGGGTTGATAGGGGTTGCAGCCCAAACCCACGACATGTACCTCTTGCCGACAACCCGGCCGAATAGGCGTATCCAACCAGCAGGTAAACTCCACGCCGGGGACAAACCGAGGTGCCTGCGCTCCAAGCGCGCGCAAGCGCGCCACCAACGTTGGATCGAGTGCTGAGGCAATGCTGTCGTGGTCGGTCACTGCCGCAACCGCCACGCCGGCCTGCATCACCAGCTCCACCAAGTGATCATCGGCCTGCACACCATCGGAGATGTTGCTATGCAGGTGGAGATCGATCTCCGCTTGTGTACTCGCGCTGATACCGCCCAACACCATGTCTACGAGACTACACGGACTTGAAGTGGTCGCCTAGACGGCTAGCGTATGCGTTAAGCCAATCGGCCAAGTGCCTACGCTCACGCCGCGCGATGCCGGCCCGTAGCGCCATCGTTTCCAAGGCCTTCACCATCGCGCGCTTGGCTTCAGGGATCGGGTGAGCACGAAACAAGGTGGTAAGCTCCGGACGCAGATCTGCCGGCAAAGCCCCCATCGCCTCAACCAATCTCGACAACCCCATAGCGCCGACGCGCGGTGCCAGAGTGCCCCATCGTGCCGCAACAAAACGCCACGCAGCACGCTGGGTTTGACGTTGGCCCAACATCGGTGCAAGCACACTGCGGAGCTGATCCTGCGGTAAACTACCGTCACCGCAAATCTTGAGCACCGCCGCAATCGCGTCCGGCTGCTCAAAGGCGGAGAGCGCTCCCAGATAGCGAGACTGCAACTCGGGGCTTAGACGCTTACGCCGGCGCTGGACGTACTCGCGCAGATAGCGCGACACCTGGCTGCGGTTGCCGTGAATCGCCGCCAGTTGCACCACCACCCCGGCGAGATTGGGCTCGGCCCGCTCGGGCGCTCGGACCTCCTGTCGTTGACCACGTCCAGCAAAAGCCAGCACATCAGGGTGTCGCGCTTGACGCCCAAGCACCTGCAGCACGACAGCACGACGCAGCGAGCGGGCGGGTACCTCGCCGGCCTCGCCCTCAAAACCGAGGTCAGCAAGCTGAGCTGCGAACAGGTGGTTCACCCATGCAGCAAACGCAGGGCGCAGCTCCGGCAAAACCAGCAAGTCGTCCAACGATTGCAGTTTGGCGGCCAATGACCGAGTCACGAGATGGTCGTCTTCGTGAACGTAGGCATTCAGGAGTTCCAAAAAAGGGCCAATCGGCGCGCTGGCGTTCTTCACCAACGCCCACTGGTCCTCAAGCAGCATCATCCGTTCAGAGGGCGCAAGCTCAGGCAGGTGGGCCGCCAACGCTTGGCGCATCGGAACATCGAGTTCTTGGCGGTAGAAACCCACCGAAGAGGCGTTGGGGTAACACCAGCGCACCTCTCCTTGTGCAGGCAACGTAAGCCGCTGATGACGTTTCGCAAACAAACACCGCACTGTGTGGCAACCCCGGTCGTCGGCAAAGCGCAACGTCATCGGAATAGGCCACGGCTTGCCCTTCGTGGTGCGTGCTCGCTTAGGCTCAGAGAAAAATTGCCGCTGGTGGAGGTCGACAACCGTCTTGCCACGCCGCTGACTAAGACTGGCTCTCACAACCGGGAAACCCGGCGTGGTGGTCCATGCCTGCATCAACGCACCTAAACGCATGCCACTGGCCTGCGACAGTGCCCGCCAAAGATCTGCCCCCGTGGCGTTGGCGCCCTGATGCCGCGCAATGTAGTGCCGCAATCCACGCTTAAAAGCTGTCTCGCCAATGAAGGACTCAGCCATGCGTAACACGGCACAGCCCTTGTCGTACGTGATCACGTCGAACAACTCGGTGGCTTCACCGGGATTCGTCACCGGCGTGTAGATGGGATGGGTGCTGGCCAAAGCGTCGGCAGCCATCGCGGCCTGACTCGCCTCAAGAAAATCATCCCAAAGCCGCCAAGCAGGGCGCCACGCGTCCACGGCCTGATAGGCCATGAAGCTCGCAAACGCCTCGTTCAGCCACAAATCATCCCACCAGGCCATTGTCACCAAGTTGCCGAACCACATGTGGGCAAGCTCGTGCGCCACCACTTCGGCGATGTGTTTCTGGGCCTGCCACGACGCTGCGCCTGGCTGCATCAGCAAGAGGTTCTGGCGATAAAACACGGCCCCGACATTTTCCATCGCACCAGCGTCAAAACCGGGCACCGCCACTTGGTCGAGTTTGGCGAAAGGATAGGGATGCCGAAAAAAGGCGCCATAGTACGGCAAGACGAACTTGGTAATGGCGTGGGCAAGCTCGGTTTGCTGCTCTTTGCCAGGCACAGTGATCACGCGGCACGGAACCTTCCCCACCTTGCGCATGCGGCCGCACTTATAGGAGCCGACGCTTACGGCTGCGAGGTAGGTCGAAATCGGTGGGGTGGCTTGAAACCTATGTTCCCACACGCTGGCGCCGCGATGGATCCCTTGGGGAGCGCCGTTGGTAATGACCACGAGCCCGGGATCGGTACGAATGGTCCACACCAACGCTGCTTTGAAGCTGGGTTCATCGAAGCACGGGAAAATCGCCCGCGCGTCAGTCGCTTCGCACTGCGACACGATGCTTTCGTCGGCACCATCTCGTGCCAAATACAACCCGTGCATCCCCGACGACAGCGCACCAGAAAACATCAGCTCTAGCATCGCAGCCCCGGGGCTCAGCTCGCTCGGAGCCGTCAGCTCGACGCATTGATCAGCAGGTCGGGCGCGCACGCGCAGAATGCTGGTCCCTGTACCTTGGCGCACCGTGGCCCGTTCAATTTCGAGGCCCCGTGCATTCAGAATGAGCCTTCGAGCGCGCTCCCGTAGCAACACCGCTATTTGCACGCTGCCAGAAAAGCGCGGCCGCCTGGGCGAGACCGCCAAACAGATATCGTAGCGATGAGGTATGACGTGCGGTGACAGTCGGATGTGAGTTCTGACCATGGGCTACGACGCTAACGTCTCACCTTGGGCCACACAAGCGCGGTACGTCCTACAAGAAACAGAGATGATTGGCCTTAAAAGTCGAACGCAAGTCTCGACCAATCGCCCGCACGGCTGGATCTTTCAAAAACCGCTGACCCAAAAACCGCCGAGCCTCTAAGCGCGGGTGCGAGCTACCGCAACGAAAATCCTCGTACAGCGATAGGTCCGTAACACGGCTGAACGGCACTAACTCGGTGATACCAAAACGCTCTGGAAAGCGATGCATCAGGCTTTGGCGCGGCAGGTTCAAAAGCGCTGTATTGATAGCGTGAATTGCCGAAGCCTGAGCCACCACCCACTGAAGGGTCGCCTCACGATCGGCCTCCGTTTCCCCCGGCACGCCAAACAGCAAATAGATCTGATTGCGGATGCCATGCGCCGCCAAGGTCTGCACCACCTGCGTAGAGCGCTCGACGGTTTGCCCCTTTCCTAGCCGCTTCAGCAAAGGTGCTGAGGCAGACTCAACACCGAGTTGCAGCATGGCGCAGCCGCCGCGTGCAAGCTGAGCGACAAATGCGGGATCTGCAAGCTCAGCCTCCAGTCGTACGAAGCCATGCCATTTTAGTGGCAATCGCTGTCTTTCGATCCGCTCCGCCAACACCCTGAGATGTGCCATCGGCAGCGCAGCATCGGTCAGATGCAGCATCGCCCCGGCAGGAAAACGCGCCGCGACCGCATCCAACCAGACCGCAAGCATCGCGAGATCGCACACATTTCCCTTGGCTTGCAGCTCTTCAGGACAAAAGGTGCAGTGTCCCCAATAGCAACCACGCGATAAAGCCCCAGGTACGATTGGCACAGGCGCCCAGTAATCCTGCCAACGGGTATGCTCAAGGTCGACGCTCAAAACTGGTTGCGGCCCAAGCGGCTCGGCAATGCCGCCGAGCGCCACCGCCAAGGCGGCGAGATCGGCACCATGACCTGCCAGCACCTGATCAAAGCGAACAAAAGGTTCACGCGTAATCGGTGTTTGCACGGCCTTGAGACAGCTGACGAAGGGCCCGCCCAAAATTCGCGGTAAGTTTGGAAGCGCCTCGCGCAACAGCGTCGCCCACCGACAGGCAACTGGTGCCTGCTGCTGAAATGCCACTGAGAAGCCAACATGCGTGATGCCCTCGGCCACAAGCCACGGCACCAACCGCGTTGCCACGTAGTCGTCATACGGACCCGGCTGTGTCGCAAATTCGGTCAACCACGCCGCCGACTCAGCCCGCGCGTCGGGAGCCTTGCCTGTCAGCGTCGCAATTCCAACGGTGAGCCACGGATAGGGTCGCGTAAGCAGCTCCAACACGGTTTCAACGTGGCTAATCACCGAAGAATAGCGACGCCGATCCGTGTAGGTCTCTGCCCTACACAAGGGCGATGGCACAGCAGTGATCGCGGCAATGGCACGCCGAAAACGTGAGCGCTCGTGACGCGCGGAGAATTCAACATGCGAATGTAACAAGTTTTCTAGATGATCGCGCTGGCAAGCATGCTGCAACCAATCAACCGCAGTATCGAACGAAATAGCGTCCACGCCGTGGCGGCGGAGCTCCGCAGCAGCCGCTGCGCCTGAAAGCCCTGGCTCAGAGGGCTTGAGCGGCGGCGGCGTCAAAATCGCAATTCTTGCCATACAATCATCCAGAGGCGCGTTGGCCAACTTTCGTTCGCGCACAACCTGGCCCCATAGCACCGTCGGCCAGCCGCTCCCAGAGCCTGCCGGCGCACATTTTTTGCGGTTGGCGAATGCGCGCATTTGAGCATAAACTCTTGGGATAGACGCTGTGTCGTGGTGGTGACACCTGGGGAGCAGGTGAGACACAGCGGGGAACGGTATGGAAGAAGCCGTCAACCTACTCGACGGGTTGGACATCGACATCCCGGTTGGGCCCTCGAGCAACAAAACCGACGCCAACGCCGGGCCGGCATTTTTCGGCCCGTATCAATTGATCCAAGACATTGGTGTCGGCGGCGTCGCCAAAGTGCTGCGCGCACGCCACATTCATCCGACCTATGCCGAGAGCACCTTTGCGGTAAAGATACTGCACGAGGAACTCTCGCGCGACCCGCAGGTCGTGCAACTGTTTCGCCATGAAGCCTACGTGTTGGCGATGCTCAACCATCCCAACATCGTGCGCACGTTCGAGGCCGGGGCCCAAGACGATAAGCTCTTCATCGCGATGGAGTATATCGACGGCCGCGATTTGGACGAATTGGTCCAGCGCAGCAAACGCGCACGGCAACAGATCCCGATTCCGGTCACGCTGCACATCGTCGGCGAAACCCTCAAGGGGCTCTCATATGCCCACGATCTCTGCGATGCGGACGGCATCCGCCTGCGCCTCGTGCACCGCGACGTGAACCCCGCTAATGTCTTCCTCTCCTTCGATGGACGCGTCAAACTCGGAGACTTCGGCGTAGCCGCTATTGCCGCCGGTCGCGTCGAGAAAAACCGCGAGTTAGCCGGTAAACTGGGTTACTTCGCCCCCGAACAACTGGAGGGCGCTGACGTCGACCAACGCGCCGACCTCTTCGCGGTAGGCGTGATGTTGTTCGAAATTCTTACCGGCGAACGACTGTTCGTCGGCGACGATCAAGACAAAGTGATGCGCCTCAACCGCCGGGCCAAGGTCCCCAAACCCAGCAAGATCAATCCCGCGATCGTGCCGGAGTTGGAGGCCGTGATGCTACGCGCGTTGGAGCGCAAGCCAGACGACCGCTATGGCAACGCCGCCGAAATGTTGCAGGCCTTGCGCCCATTTCTGCCGATGGCCACCGACATGCGTCTGGCGGTCGCGGCCTTGGTCCGAAAAGTCTTCTTGCGCGAACACATCCAAGAATTGCAGCTGCGCGAAGGCTTGGCTGGGGTTGGCCCGGGTCGGGGCTCGGGACAACTGATTGCGCTGTGCACGCAAGATCCGCGTGCCCAAGCCGCCTTCAACGAGTTGCTTCTATCCAAAGGCTATCACGTCGAAACCCACGAGAACCCAGCCACGTTTGGCCAATCGCTTGCAGGCGGCAATCCCCCCGCCGTCGCGCTCGTGGACGTCGCATCACATGCCTTTGATGCCCCAAGCGTCGTGGCGGCGCTGGGCCTTTCACAGCAACCATTGCCAGTTGTGGCTGTTACCGAAGGCCTGGAAGTACCCTGGATCCACGCGGCCAATGCCATTGGCGCCGTGGATGTCTTATTCAAACCGTTCAACATCGACCGGGTGCTCGCATCGCTGCGCGGCGCCATCATGTCGGCCAGCCGCACCGCGTCGTTCACCGAGTCACATCATCCGGTTCGTCCCAAGAGCAAGACGCGTGTGCTGCTCATTTCGAATGATCCGCAGCTGACCGCCCGCCTGACCGCAGGCCTGTTCGAGCGCGGGTTCGGCGCCGATCTGGCGATCACGGTCGCCGAAGGGGTCGAGCGCATGAACCTGGCTAGCTACCAGGCGGTCATTATCGACGCTCATCCGGCCTCGCCTAGTCAGCGCCTGATTCCGGAACAATTCAGAGGACATGCAGGGCTCGGCTTGGTGCCGATCGTGTTCCTCGCAGATCCCGCCGCCCACGGCCTATTTGGCAACGTCGATGCCGACCGCAGTGCCGTGCGGGCACGCACGGATCACCCCGTGGTGATCGCCGAAACGGTGAACCGGCTCCGTTCGGACACTCGGCACGGACGTACCTTTGTCCGCTACAACACCGATTTTCCTGCCGAGCTCCGCTACGGCGGTCGCGTCTTTGCTGGGCGCGCGATTGATATCTCGCGCGGCGGCGTCATGTTGCGGTGCGAGCAGCTGCCGCCCTTAGAAACCCCCGTAAGCGTCACGTTGCGCCCAGACGGCAGCTTCGAGGCCCTCGAAAGCAACGGGCGAGTGGTGCGAGTCGACCTCCCTCACGAAGGCGGCGATGCCATGGCCGGTGTAGGCGTTGAATTCGAGCACTTTGCTGGCCGCGGCGAGGCAGAGCTCATCGCATTTTTGTGTACCTTCGATCGTCAACCCACGCGGCGCCAAACCATCATCATTGGCGCCCCGCCCAGGGCTGGCGGCTAACCCCCTCTTGGCACGGAGTCTCTCAATGCGCCCTGTGTTTACAGCAGCCATCGCTGTCTTGGTGTTGGTAGTGCTCTCTCCGATCGCTCATAGCGCCCCGGTGCGCCTACCCGAGCCATTCGATCGGACGTATGGCATTTACTTGAATGGCAGCAAGGTCGGCTGGATGCGCTCAACGCTCAAGGTCGGCAAGCAGGTTGAGCAGGGTACTGAGCTGCAGGCTGCGGTCACCGGCATGGGTGATACTTCCAAGGTGACGCTCACCGAGAGCCGAAGCTACGACGTGGCCAGTGGTCAACTGACAACCATCAGCTTCTCGCAACAAGCTGCTGCAGGCGGTGTCAAGGTCACAGGCCAAGTCACGAAGGGGCGCGTGGCGCTCACGATTGAGGCAGGACAAGCCACCCAAAGACAAACCTTCGCCGTCAACGACACACTCCAAGACGCACTAGCAGTGGACCGTTTGGTGGCCCAAGGCAAAGTGGGAGCAAGCCTCACCGTTCATCATTTTGATGCGTCGATGCAAAAACAGGTCACTATGCTCCACACAGTCACGAGCGCAGAAGATCGCGTGCTCGCGGGCGTCACGACCAAAGTCTACGGCATCACCACCAAGTACCCTGAGTTGGGCATTGAAGAGCAGGCCTTTGTAGATGCGGCCGGCACTGTTCTCGAATCTCGCGTTGGTGGCTTCTTTGTCGCACGCCTGGAGCCGCCGGATGTCGCCAAAAAGCTCGACTACGCCCAGGACTTGCTGGTGAGCGCTGTGGTGAAGCCACCGCAACCCATTGCCAAACCCACCGAGCAAGGACGCATCCTGGTCACGTTTACAGGGTTCGGTGGTACCCTACCCCCACAAGGGCCTCGCCAAGTGGCAGTGGCGCGTGGCGACAGCGTCGAGTTGACTCTCACCAAGGACACACCGATTGCCGCCACGGACGTGCGAGCCAATGCCCAGGAGGCGCGTAAGCAAGGGTTGAGTGAGTTCTTGTCGCCGACCCCGTTCATTCAGAGCGACGCGCCTGCCATCCGTAAGGCGGCGGAACAGGCGGCTGCGGGCGCAAGCGAAGTCTCGCTGCTTAACCAGCGGCTCATCGAGTTCGTCTATCGCTATGTGCGCGACGCCTACGTGCCGGCCTATTCCAATGCGCTAGACGCTCTGACGTCGGCGCGGGGTGACTGCACAGAACACAGTATCTTGTACGTGGCCTTGGCACGCGCGATGGGTGTCCCGGCGCGTGTGGCGGTCGGTATCGCCTATTGGCCTCCCGGCGATGGTTTTGGTTGGCACGCCTGGGCTGAGATCTGGGTTGCAGGCCGGTGGGTAACTGTCGATCCGACCTGGAACCAGCCGATCGCTGATGCCACCCACGTGAAGCTAGCCGACGGCGACCCTGCTGAACAGGCGCGCATTGTGATGTTGCTGGGCCGCCTGCGCATCAGCACGGTCACCACCGCACCCCAAAAATAGGCCGAGCCTAATTTGCACGCCGGACTCTACGTTCACATTCCCTATTGCGCCTCGCTGTGTCCCTACTGCGATTTCAACTCGTACGCCTCGCGTCAACCACCATGGCGACGCTACGTCGATGCTTTGCTTGCGGAATTTGCTGCACGACGTCCACTCTTGGGTGATCAGCCAATCGAATCGGTTTATTTTGGCGGCGGCACCCCGTCGCTGATGCCCACAGCCGAGCTCAAACGCCTGCTAACACATCTCACCGCCGCGCTGCCCCTCGTGCCGCAACCAGAGATAACGCTCGAAGCCAACCCCGGCACAGTAAGCGCCGCCACCCTAGCCGAGGCGCGCGCTGTCGGCATCAACCGACTCAGCATCGGCTGGCAATCTACCCACGACCGATTGCTAACCCGCCTAGGCCGCGCGCATACGGCCCAACAAGGTTTGGAGGCCGTGGCGTTGGCGCGCAAGGCGGGATTTAACAACATCAGCGTTGATTTGATTTTCGCCGTCCCCGGTCAAACCGATCGCGAGTTGGAAGAGGACCTAGACGCCCTCGAACGCCTGCAAATTGAGCACGTGTCGCTTTATGCCCTCACCTTTCACGACGGCACTCTGTTCGCGCGCGCGCGCAGCCAAGGGCGGCTTGTCGCAGTAGATGAAGATCATGAGGCCGCGATGATGGAGCGCATCCGCATGCGCCTAACGGCTGCCGGTTTTGAACACTACGAGGTCTCAAATTACGCTCGTCCCAACGCGCGTGCCCGACACAACAGCCTTTACTGGACCGGCGCAGCGTATTTGGGGTTGGGGGCTGGCGCCCACAGCTTCATGCATCGGGATTGGCGCATCGGCTGGCGCTGGGAGACTGTGCGAAAGCCTACAGCCTACCTCAAGGCCTGGGCAAACCCTGGACGCGCCGGCCTACCCGAGTCTGGTGATGGTAGTGTCGAGGCATGTGAAACGCTCGTACCCGACACGCTAA
>ERZ795055.1560-NODE-1560-length-18303-cov-5.384042_pt1 | contig 18303 bp, 18 predicted proteins | sample MGYA00375139_ERZ795055 | MGnify/ENA primary metagenome ERZ795055 (study PRJEB30184, sample SAMN05720283) | anaerobic digester metagenome | isolation source: active sludge of municipal wastewater-treating anaerobic digesters | place: USA | collected 2015-01-23 ... | reverse complement strand
CGCCCCTCGGCTGCCAGCTTCTCCAGGGTGCGCAAAATCTCCCCGCGGCTTATGCCGAGTGCGCTTACAAGATCCTCAAGGGTCGAGGGCCTTCTTGATACGGTGGCAATCACCAGATCATCGATGTCCCTGGCAGTGAACGTCCGGGAGGCATCTTCGGGCGGGCCGCCGACTACGGAAACGTTCAGCGGCCTGAAGAGCGCCCTGATCTCGGCCATGCGCTCGTCGCCGGCGCTCTCGACCCAGTCCTCGGCGCCGGGCCTGTCGAGCCTGTTGAGCTGGACCGACTGCGGCCCCGCCTCGAGGCATACCCGTCTGATCTTTTCAAGCTCGGCCGGGGAGTCATTCACGCCGGGCAGTATGAACACTTCGATCACGAGGGATCCCCGGTACTCACGACTGAAGCGGAGGATCCCATGCACCGTTCTTTCGGCGGTGATTCCCGGCGCAGGCCGCAGCATCCGGGCAAACACTTCTTCGCTTACGGCGTCAAGCGACGGGACGACCATGTCTGCGCGCATGAGGGCCTTGCGCACCTCTTCTTTCCACAGCATCGTTCCGTTGGTGAGCACCGCGATACGATACTGCGGGAAACGATCCCTGAGGAAAGAAATCACTGCGCCGATGCCCGAATGGAGCGTCGGCTCGCCCGATCCTGAAAAAGTGACGACATCGAGTTTCGGCCCTGGAGACAGGAAATCCTCAAGCTCACGCAGAACGTCGGCGGTGGGAACGTACTCGTCGATCCGGTCGGTAAGCAGGGTCGTGCATCCGCACTCGCAGTACAGGCAGTTGAGGGAACAGGTCTTTGACGGGACCAGGTCGATCCCGAGAGAAAGGCCCAGCCTGCGCGAGTTTACAGGTCCGAAAAGGTATTTCACCTATTTCTCCCGGTGCAGGATATCGACATCAAGGAGAAATGACACATAGCCGTCTTTTCTTTTTCCTGAAACGCCGATATCGCCGATTTTCTGAAAAAAATTCATCCCCTTGCCCGGCTTCCCCGACTGCATCATGAGCATCGTCTTGAGAAAGCTGTTCTTCTTAATCAGGCCGAACAGGAACGTATCGCCGTCGATACGGGCGACGATAGGGCTACCTTTCATCATGGACGAAAGCGTTCCGGACCCGATGCATACGCCGATCAGGTCGGTGTTGTTGCCCATGAACAGTCCCCGCTTATCGAACACGAGATAGCTCTTTCTGTCGGACGGGCCGACATACCAGAAGCCCTTTGATCCTTTTATCAGGGTTTCACCCCACACATCGTCCTTCTTGCCCAGAGACGCAAGTCTGGATGCTGTTTTTTCTGCAATGGCGCCGCTGTCCCTGAGCGGAAAATATACGACCGAGCTGCTGTTCAGTGTCGGATACGAATCGCTCCCCATGAAAAAGCAGACGATGCCGGCCGACGATGGAACAATATCGACGGATATATCGATCGCATAATCGCTCATGATTTTCTTCTTGATTCCGGAGTAATACGCGCACAAGGCGCCGTCTCCGGCGCAGAACGATTCGAAACGCCCCAGATCGAGACCCAGAACAAGCAGGGTGTTTGCGTCAGCGTTGTAGAGCGCACCCCCGATAACGCCGCTCTTTATGGATTCGAGCAGGTCCGCGGTCCGTCCGACCGACCTGTCGAGATCGACGCCGGCGTTTACCATCAGTTTCCCCTTTCTCACCGACACCCCCACGGCGGCGTAATTCACCGAAGAAAACCATCCCTCTACACCGTCCCTGTCGGGGTCATTGCCGCGGCCGGGTTCCCGCCCGTCCGAGTTCTCTTTCCCTGACTTTTCGCCCCCATCGCCGTTTTGCGGCCCGTTCTTTTCTTGAGGCGCGCCGCTTATGAGCTCCAGAAATTTTTTCGCCGTTTCCGCAAGGAACTCCCTCTTCATGTAAATATCGACATCGGAGTCCTCTTTTTTCTTCTGAAGATAATCGCGATAAGCGGGGTCGAGCGCCAGGCTGCCGGCGCCGTCCTCGGCGGTATCGATTATGTTCTGCAGAAGCCCTCCTTCGGATGCGACGATGAAGTAGCCGTCAACCGCAGAGGTGAAAATGTCTTTGCCTATCTGGTGCACGCTGCGTGAGCGGTATGAACTGATCACCGGGTACATGTCGGCGTCCGGCCTGCCCGAAGCCTTCTTTAAAATTTCAGGAAACCCGAGCTGGAAGGATTTCGCGTCCAGTACCGGTATCAGCAGCGCGATCCTCTCGCCCCTTTCCTGCATTCCGGAATAATACGCAAGGGCCGCCCTGCGTGCCGGGTCTATCCCCGCTTTCTTCAGCGAATTTTCATCCAGCAGGTTTATTCCTGTCCTTCTTTCAATGATCGTGATTTCTTCGGTCACCCGGGCCCGGTCGCCGTCAGAGAGAAGCCGGTTGATCACAAGCCTGACGGATTCGAGACAATCCCCCAGGTTCACCGTCCTGACCAGCAGAAACGGAGACTCGGGTAAAATTGATTCAAAAGGCCGGCCCTGGTCCTGAGGGCTGATTCGGGCGCCCAGGGCAATTACAATGATCAATGCAGGAACGGCCCTTTTCATAATACCGGCCCATCCACAGCAGAATTTAAAACTCGCCATGCTGCTCCCTTAATCCCCGGACCCGTGAAACAGGCTCTGAACTTTCATCTCCGGGTCCTGGTCTATAAATTTCTGGTTGATTTTATAGCATTTCATTTGAATATCGTTAATTCCGGGGATTGTTTCAAAATCCCGGTCCGCATGGCAGCATTCGACCATACTCGGCGAAGGCGCGCAAGGAGAAAATGATGAGCGATATCAAAATTGAAAAGAGCTACGATGAAATAAACAGCAAGATCAGGGAAGGTAAAGCGGTCGTCGTCACCGCAGAGGAAATGACCGGGATAGTAAAGGAGCAGGGCGTCGACACTGCGTTCAAAAAAATCGATGTGGTGACCACCGGAACGTTCGGGGTCATGTGCTCATCGGGCGCTTTTCTGAATTTCGGGCATACGAGGCCCAGGATGAAGGCCACGAAAGTATGGCTCAACGACGTCGAGGCCTACGGCGGCATCGCGGCGGTGGACTGCTATATCGGCGCGACTCAGGTCAGGGAGGACGATCCGCTGAACATGGTGCACCCCGGAAAATTCTCCTACGGCGGCGGACACGTGATCGAAGACCTCATCGCGGGAAGGCCGGTGCGGCTCACCGCGAAAGGATACGGCACCGACTGTTATCCCCTCAGGATGCACCAGGCCACGGTCACCATCAACGATCTGCGCGACGCGATCATGTACAATCCGAGAAACGCCTACCAGAACTACAACTGCGCGGTCAACCTCACCGACCGGACGATCTACACCTACATGGGAATACTCCGGCCCGACATGGGAAACGCGAACTACTCGTCCGCCGGACAGCTCTCGCCGCTGCTCAACGACCCGTACTACTGGACCATCGGCGCCGGCACGAAAATATTTCTCGGCGGCGCGGTCGGCGCCGTCGCGTGGCAGGGAACCCAGCACAATCCATCGTGCATGCGCGGCGAAAACGGCGTCCCGGTCGAGGGAGGCGGCACCGTCGCAGTGACCGGCAACATGAAAGAAATGGACGCGGCCTATGTCAGGGGCGCTTCGATTACCGGCTACGGCTGCTCGATAATGGTCGGGATCGGAATTCCAATCCCGCTCCTCAACCGTGACCTCGCGTACTTCACCGGCAGGCCGGACAGCGAAATACGCTGCCCGATAATCGACTACGGCTCGGCCTATCCTGCAGGCCAGGGGGATATCATCGGCAGCGTCAGCTACGCGGAACTCAAAACCGGGACCATCCTCGTGCGTGGGAAAAAGATCCCGTCCGCCCCGCTCTCGAGCTATCCGATGGCGAAAAAAATCGCCGAAACCCTGAAGGACTGGATCGGCCGCGGGTTCACCCTCGGCGCTCCGCAGATACACATGCCGACCGTTCCATTCGCGGGAAGAAAGGATGAGATACGCTGAACGATTCTACCGGGACTTCGATCCCACCGACCGATGGACCTCTTTCAGGGTCCGGATCGAAACGTCCGACCTTTACATACGCGCGGGCAGCGACCTCTCGGTTCCCGCCCGAGAAAAGCTCGCGGAGCTCAGGCAGCAGATACGGGACCACATCGAGACGCAGCAATCCTTTCTCACCTCGTTTGAACCGGTCGAGCGCATTTCCGGCCGCCCCGAGATCATCGACCGCATGTATCTGGCGTCAGAGGAAACCGGGACCGGACCGATGGCCTCGGTCGCGGGCGCAATAGCCGAATCAGTAGGCAGGGCCCTCGCCGCAGAATCAGACGAGATAATAGTCGAAAACGGCGGCGACATCTGGCTCAGGCTCAAAGAGCCCGCCGCCGTCACTATCTTCACCGAAAGCTTGTTCTTCAAATCCAGGGTCGCCCTAAAAGTCGGACCGACCCTCTCGCTGGGGATATGCACATCTTCTGGGAAAACGGGCCCGTCATTGAGCTTCGGCAGGGCGGATTCGGTCACGGTGATCTCGGATGACGCCGCGTTCGCGGACGCGGCCGCGACCGGGACATGCAATCTCGTGCAGGACGAAACATCGTTCGGCCGGGCGCTCGATTATTCTTTTTCAATGCAGAAAACTCGCGGAGTCGTCATAATCCACCGCGATAAAATGGCCGTCCGGGGCGACGTGGAGATCACCCCGCCGGCAGGGGAGACATGAGAATGAAATCAAAAAACGTGCTGCTTATTTTCAAGAAAGAGATCATGTACAAGCCCATCATATACAGGCTCGCCCGGGACTTCGATACGAAATTCAACGTGCTCGAAGCGAAGATACTGCCCAAGCTTGAAGGAAGAATAATCCTGGGGCTGCAGGGACCGGCCGACTCCATTCAGAAAAGCCTGGATTATCTCACCGGAGAGGGAGTGATCGTAGAAATACTCGCTCACAAGATCATGAAAGACGAGGAAAAATGCGTCCACTGCGGCGCCTGCACAGCGGTGTGCCGGGTCGACGCCCTGACCATTGACAGGGAGACCATGGAAGTCAGGTTTTATCCGGAAAAATGCGTCGCCTGCGGGCAGTGCAAGATCGCCTGCCCGGTCAAGGCCATGTCAGGCACGTCGATCGACCTGTAAAGTCAGGCGATCGGCTTGCTGTAGAACCGGTATGTCTTGTAGATCTTCGCGCCGAGGTGTTCCAGCGCGTTCCTCATGTCAAGGTTGTCTTCCACTATCAGGGACATGTCGGCCTCGGTGTATCCCATCGCGATCGCCCGGTTTATCGTTTCGATATAAAAATATACGTCCAGACCCCGCCTCCGGTACTCAGGCAGCACCCCCATGAGCATTGTTTTGATACGGGTGATTTTCCGCATTCCCAGCAGAATCTTGAAAATGCCGAAGGGGAGCAGACGGCCGTTGGCCCTCTTTATGGCATAGTTCGCATCCGGTATCGACAGGATAAAAGCGGCGGGCTTCTCATCATAGAAGGCGAACATGATGAGCGGCTCCCTGGCGATCTGTTTGAGGTCTTTTCCGAAAGCCTCGATCTGGGTGTCGCTAAAGGGATAATGCCCCCAGTTGTTTTCCCAGGCCCTGTTGAAGATGACCTTTATGTAATCCCGGTCGCGTTCATAATGTTTCAGGTCGATGTTTCTTATGGTGAGCCCGTCCTTGTGTTCGGCGGCCTTCTTCTCTACCTGTTTGTGGAACTTGTAAAACAGCGACGGCAGCTCGTTGTCTTTGGTGAAGAGATAGGCGTACCAGTCCCTGTTCTTTTCAAATCCATAATCCTCGAACAATTCCCTGTAATAGGGGGGATTATACCCGAGCTCGACCGCGGGCACATTGTCATAATCGTCGAGCAGCAGGCCCGAGGGATCATACATCAGGAAATTATACGGGCCGTAAACATCCAGCATTCCCTGGTCCTTCAGCCATTTTTCGGCAGCGCTGAAAAGCGCGCGGGATACTTCCCTGTCGTTGATGCATTCAAAAAAGCCGACCCTGCCGTGCTTCACGTTGAAATACTCATTGTGCCGCCTGTCGTAATGGGCGATCACCCGACCCACGATCTTCCCGTCACGGTACGCCAGGTACGGCTGCATCAGCCCGACTTCATGATACGGCCCCTTCGTGATTCTTTCAAGCTGGTCAATGATCAGGGGCGGCACCCAGTACGGATTGCCCTTATATTTCCCAGGCGAACTTGATAAATTTTTTTATTTCTTTTTTCGTGTTCGGTATCGGTACGACAGTGACATTTGACATACTGTAATCCTTATATTATTTCCAATTTTTTTCCGACTTCTTTGAATACCTCGAAGCTCCTGTCAAGGTCATCCCTGGTATGTGTCGCAATGACGCCGAGCCGTATCCGGGACTCTGAAGGTGCGACCGCCGGGTAAACCACCGGGGAAGCGTAAATTCCCCTGTCGAGGATCATGCGGTTGAACAGCATGGTCTTTTCTTGATCCCTGATCATGAGCGGGACCACCGGCGTCTTCGATGGGCCGGTGTCGAATCCCATTTCTTTCAGGCCAGAGATGAAATACTTCACGTTGCCTCTGAGCCGCTCGACCCACTCCGGCTCACTCTCGAGCAGGTCGAACGAAGCCAGTACCCCCGCGCACAATACCGGCGGCAGCGAGGCCGAAAACATGTACGGCGACGCCGCATGGTTCAGGTAGCTTATGAATTCCTCGGGACCGGCCACGAATCCGCCAACTGCGCCCGCGAACTTGGAGAAGGTGCCGCTTATCACGTCGGCGCCTCCCGGCATATCGTAATGATCGAGAAGGCCGTGGCCCTTTTTCCCGATGACGCCGAGAGAATGCGCCTCGTCGATGAGGATCAGCGCCCCGCATTTGCCAGCGAGGCGCTTCATTTCCGGAAGGTTGGCAATATCGCCGTCCATGCTGTACACGGAATCCACGATGATAAGCATTCTCCGGTATTTCTTACCTGCCCGCTCAAGAAGCGACTCCAGGTCTTCCATGTCGTTATGCATCCACATGCGCTTGTCGCACCCCGAAAGGGTGACGCCGTCGACTATGCTCCGGTGCACGAGCTGGTCGAGCAATGCGGCGTCGCCCTTGCCCACCGTTGCCTGGACCGAGCCGAGAAGAGCCTGGTATCCGCTGGCGAAAAGCGCCGCGCCGCCCTGGCAATAGACCGAAGCGATCCTCTCCTTGAGCCTGTTGTGAAGGTCGGTGGTGCCGCACATGAGCGGAGAGCCGCCGATCCCGAGGCCGTATTTTTTTATCGCTTCGGCCGCGGCCTCTTTCACTTTAGGGTGCGTCGAGAAGCCCAGGTAGTTGTTCGAAATGAAATTGACGCATCTTTTTCCTGCAACGGTCATCTCATTGGCGCACGACGAGGTGATCTCGAGGCAGTAGGTGTACATGTCACGCTTCTTGACTTCGGAAACGAACGCCGCGCGCTGCTTTATTTCATCACTGATTAATGCGCTCATTGATACTCCAGCACCAGGTTATGCCTTGTTTTTTTCAAGATACCTGATCATGTAGTCGATCACCTGGCCCACGGTCTGCAGGTCAAGGACTTCGTCGATGTCGGGATCTATGTCGTATTCTTCGGTTATGCGCGAAAGGGCCTCCATGCTCTTGAGGCTGTCAAACCCGAGATCGTCGACAAAACGGTCTTCAAGCCTGATCTTGTCGGGGGGTGTCTGCGCCAGTTTGGCGATGATAGCGATAAAGTCCTTTTTCACTTTCTCCCTGCTTATGGGTCCCATAATCTCTCTCCTTGGGTAATCTTGTCTTTTCTGGGGCGTTTTCCGGCGTCGATCAGACCGCTTTCCTTGACCGTGCGAAAAAACCGCTGACCATTTTTTTCAATAGCTGAAAATAGCTGAGGATGACTGTTTTGAAAAGAAGAATTTTGTCCTGTATCCCTGATTCGATGAAATCGTCCTCGAGATATATTTTCTTGCACAGAACACGCTGGAGCTTTCCGCTTGTCGTTTTTGGAACGGTTCCCTTTGGCACGATGCGGATATCATCCGGCCTGAATCCCAGCCGCGCCATGATCTCCCCGCTGATTGCCTTGCGAAGATCTTCGATCTTTTCCTTGTCGCGGATCACCGACTCACAGACCAGCACGAGGTCCTCGGTGCCTTCCTCCTGGTTTTCAATGGCGAATGCAGCGCAGCTTCCGAGCCTGACGCCCTCGACCGTGGCCGCTATACGCTCGACGTCGTACGGGTAGATATTTTTACCGCGCTTGATGATCATCTCTTTCTTTCTTCCGGATATGAAAAGCATTCCGTCGAGGATAAAGCCCAGGTCTCCCGTGTAAAGCCAGCCATTCCTTATCGTGTTATTGGTCGCCTCCGTGTTCTTGTAGTAGCCGATGGTGAGGCTCTGGCTCTTCACGAGGATTTCCCCGACCTGCCGTTCGAACATGGTGTTCCCTTTTTCGTCAGCAATCCTGATCTCCTGCCCGAGCAGGGGATAACCGACCGCAACGAGGTCGATGAAGTCCTTGGAATCCTCGGAGTCCGAATCGAGGGCCAGGTGCTCCTCCTCGAGCATCTGCCTGTCGAAGCGCCGGACGACCGTGGTATTGTCGAGCGCCGGGAACGTCGCTGCCAGGCTGTTCTCGGCCATCCCGTATACCGGCAAAAACAGGTTGTCCCTGAGGCCGCATGCGCGAAACTTGTCGATGAACTTCTGCAGGGTGATCCGGTCGATCGGCTCGGCGCCGTTCAGGGCGAGGCGCCATGTTCTCAGGTCAATCCTGTGGAGATCCTCATCGGAAATTCTCGTCACGCAGTAATGATAGCCGAAATTCGGGGCTACGCCCATGGTAACCTTGTAGCGTCCTATATTCTCCATCCACCACTGAGGCCTGAACAGAAAAGCCTCGGGTTTCATGAGCACGATGGGCATGTTCCAGTACATGGTGGTGAAAAGACCGCCGATCAGTCCCATATCGTGGTACAGCGGCAGCCAGCTGATTCCCACATCGCCGTCGGCCATGGCGCTCGCCACGCCGATCCCGTGAATATTGTGGATCAGGTTTTTATGCGAAAGAAGCACGCCCTTCGGATGTCCGGTCGTGCCCGAAGTGTACTGTATCAGGGCGATATCTTCAGAACCTATCTCGGGCAGCGGAAATTTCTCACCGGTTTGATGCGCATGACCGAAAATCTCGTTCGTGAAAAGAAAATGAGTCCCCAGAGAGGTGATCCCGACCATGCTGCCGATGATCATCTTCATTTTATCGTAAGTGATGAAAAATTTTCCTTCGCAGTCGACTATGATATGTTTCAGATTTCCGAGATATTTTTCGAGGTTGCTTGTGCCCGCGGGCTGGCTTACCGGCACCGGAACTCCGCCGGCCATCAGGGTGCCGAAATAAACATAAACGAATTCCTCGCCGGTGGGGAGCATGATGACGACTTTGTCATCCTTCCTGAGTCCCTGGGCCATCAGGTATTGAGCGGTCATTTCTGACCTGGCCACCACCTCGGCCGCGCTGATCTTCTTCTCATGGTTTTTCATGTCCATGAAAATCAGAAAATCCTGCTTGACCTTCATCCGCCCCCTGAGTACGTCAACAAGTGTCGATGCCTTGACCGAGTACTCATGCACGTTCTTCTGATGCGCCGGAATTTTTGTTTTCTGGTTTATTTTCATTCTATCTCCCTCTGGTGCCGATCATGTGATGAATGCCACGATCCGTGTTTCTGATTTTGTAATAAAAATCTTTCCCCAGGGTCTGTTTGGTAAAAACAAGGACCAGCTGTCAGTGGATTGTTCATGAGTATGTATCGTAAGAACACCGAATGGGGAAAGCCTAAAACGGTTTAACGATCCAACAGCGTATTATTTTATTCATGATATATTCAGATAAATAACGCAATTAACGTGCCAAAGTGTAATTTTATTGCCCTATAACTTCTGAATCTGTTAGCTGCTTATCAATTTTAATTATACCCATAGAATATAGACGAATTTGACTAAAAATTATATATACTGTGTATCATATATGCAACAAAGGCCAAAATAATAAAAAAATCATACTTTATGAAGCAGTATGATTTTTTTGCAACTATTTTTGGATTTTTCAGTGTTGAAGGATTGCAATAAAAAAATGGGGCTGCCCTTTTGGGACAGCCCCTGTCGCTTATGGACGGGATTTTCGTATGGAATCAATCAATTGAAATCGTTTATACGCTCGCTCTTCTTCTCATCCTGCTCGACCACCTCTTGCAGGTGCTTGAAGTGGGGAGAATCGATACCGTATTTGAGTTCGGTAGCCTGAAGCATGCTTCTGTTTTTCTTGTTCTTGAACTGCAGTATTTCGTCCTCGGTCGCGTGACGGTACTTCTGAAGTATCTTTTCCATATACCCGTAGCAGCTCGAGAGGTAGATATACGCCCATATGTCATTTTTGTTCTTTTCGGAAAGCGTGATATAGCGCTCGAGAATCGGAATACACGGCTTGAAGTTCTGAATGTCATACTGGGTCGACACATAGACCTGGAACAGTCGCGACATGAAATTACTGTACTTCGGATCCTGGCGAACCTCCGGAGACTGCACTTCATCCATATAGTTTATCGCTTTGGTAAGATATGTGATCGCCTTCACCTTGGCTTCGACTTTTTTGTATGCGATCTGGCGGCTCTGCTGGTTTTTGCGATCGATTTCCTGCCAGTACCACCTCTCGTTGAGGTTTCTCTGCTTTTTATGGCTTTCCCTGATTTTGACAATCTCGTTTTCCATGTCTTCAAGGATGTCGAGGCCGGTCGAATATTCGTCGATGGCGAGCTTCAGCAGGTTTTCCGAATATTCCTTGTTCAGTTTTTCCAGTTCCTTGATAGCCAGTATATATGGTTTGAAGTCCCTGATCCTCCAGCCCATATCCTCTTCCTGGATTTTGTCTTTGTCTTCGGCGGATTCTTTTTTTACTGCTGCTTCCTGGCCAGCCTGCTGGGAATATCCGGGGAAATGCATCATGAGCAATATGGCCGCTGAGAGGAAGAGAACAACTGCCGTACTCGTATATTTCGCTGATTTCATACAAAGATACCTCAACCCTTTATTTCAGTGATTAATAATGGTATATCTTTAATACTATCGTCAACAAAAGAGGTAAAATTGACCCATTTTTTGCTTTGTCGGGCTTTTTTAAAAGCCGAGGTTCCGGAAACCTGCCTGTTCCGGCCTATAATTCCCATTTGGTTGTCACATCAGGTTAATGTTGTTGACATTAAAGCTCACGTGGCATATTAACAGCATCTGATTATACGGATTCATAGATACCGCCAATGCCCGAAAAACAACACAGCACAGGCCCCGCTTATTGCGATTTCTGCGACAGAAGCGGGATAGTTTTCAACAAACACTTCGGCGAGCTCGGCCAGAACGCACTGGTGCCGTGTCCGAAATGTGTGGTGCCCAAATGCCGTTGCGGCGGAGAGGAGCCCTATTATTACTACGAAAACGGCCTGATCAAGAGCTGCGCCTGCCGTGAAACCATGATGAAAATCGACCGAATTCTGGAAATATACGCCAATTCAGGCATCGACAAGCATTACCGCTGGAAACGGGTGGATGCATTTAAAGTCTATAGCGAGCTCGGAAAAAAGGCGAAGCTCCAGGCGTATGAAACGGTGAAAAAATTCCCCGATGTATCGAAGGGCCTCTTTCTGTGGGGCAATCCCGGCACAGGGAAAACGCTGCTTGCATCCATCATACTGACTGAGCTCATCATTCACCATGCCGTTCAGGGCCGCTATATCAAGATTTCACGCACCTTTTTCAACAGACTCAAGGCGACATTTGCCGAGGGGTCCGAAACCTACGGCATGTCGAGCAAGATCGAAAAAGAATTCGCCGACGTTGACGTGCTCGTCGTCGACGATTTCGGCGTACAGCGCGACACGGAGTGGGAACAGGAGACCTTGTACAACCTGGTCGACGCGCGCTATGAGGGCGAAAAATTCACGGTGTTCACCTCCAACAAAAACCCGCACGAGGAGTTCAAGGACCTTTCCGGAGGCAGGGTGCTTTCAAGGATAAAAGAAATGACCGTGATCATGGAGCTCAGCGGCAAGGACCAGAGGGAAAGCCAGTAATGGCCACGGCCTATATCGGCCTGGGAACAAATCTCGGAGACCGCGAAGAAAACCTGTCCCGGGCGATAAGCCTGATCGAATCAACACCGGGAATCACCGTAATCCGCAAAAGCAGCGTACTCGAAACAGCGCCTGTAGAGTATCTCGACCAGCCGGATTTTCTCAACCAGGCCATCGCGATCGAAACTGAAATCCCGCCCGATGAACTCCTTGACGCGCTGCTCGCGATCGAAAAGTCCATGGGCAGAAAGAGAGACATCCCGAAAGGGCCCCGCACCATCGACCTCGACATCCTCCTGTACGGCCGGATCATCATGAGCACCGAAAGGCTACGCATACCCCATCCGGCGATCACCCGCAGGGAATTCGTGATGGTCCACCTCGTGGAGCTCGACCCCGGCCTCGCCGATCCCGAATCCGCCCGAGCCTATAAAGACATCCTTGCCGAACAAGGGAAAGCCTGACCGTTCACCGCGCATTCACCACCGCGATCTCGTCCCACCGGGTGGTATAGCGCGGCGAGAGAAACGAACGCCGCATGCTCCACGCCCGGCCGCAGCCTTCGGCCGCGAAGCGCACCGCTCCCCTGCCCATCTCGCGGTTGAGGCGGTCCACCGTTTCCATGAGCCTGGCGCGCGCGGGGTCAGGAGGCGGATGAAAGAGGCTGAGCTGACGCTCTCCTTCGGGCACGATGTCGGGGATCACGACCCCGGCCTTCTTGTACCGGTACCCGGGGCGGTAGATGCGCTCGATCATGCGCAAACCGTACCTGATCATGTGGGGCGTGTACGAAAGCGGCACCGGAAACCCGCAGCTGATGCCGTTCGAATACTGCGGGTCGGACTCCCTGAAAGGGTTCGTGCCGATGAACACGATCATCGACCGGGCAAGCCCCCGCTGCGCGCGCAGCTTTTCGGCCGCCCGCGTGACGTATGAGGCCACGGCCTCCTGCATCTCGCACAGCGTTTCGACCGGCCGGCCAAACGACCGCGACGACACGATCGCCTTTTTGGGCTGCGGGGTGTCCTCCAGGGGGATGCAGGGGATGCCGCGCAGCTCCATGACCGTGCGCAGGCCGCAGATGGTCATGTTCTTTTTCACCCACCGCTCGGGAGCGTCCCTGAGCTGCAGCGCGGTGCGGATGCCGCGGCCGTTGAGAAGGGCCTTATACTGCCGCCCCACTCCCCACACGTCCTCGACCCTGACCGACGCGAGCACCTCGTCGGTCAGGGCCTCGGCGATATTGAAGACCCCTCCGAGGGCGGGGTCTTTCTTGGCGACCCTGCTCGCGAGCTTGGCCAGTGTTTTCGAGGAGGCGATGCCGACCGAAACCGGGATGCCGGTCCAGGCGAGCACCTGCTCGCGGATGGCGCGGCCCAGACCGGTGACGCCCGAGATTCCGCCGAGAAAAAGAAAGGCCTCGTCGATGGAATAGATCTCCATCTCGGGAGCGCAGGCCGAAAGCACGTCCATGACGCGCCGGGACATGTCGCCGTACAGGCTGTAATTGGACGAGCGCACCGCGATCCGGTATTTTCCGATGGCCCGGGCCAGCGAAAAATACGGGGCGCCGAACGGGATTCCCAGAGCCTTTGCCTCGTTGGAAAGGGCCACGGCGTTTCCGTCATTGTTCGAAAGCACGATCACGGGCCTTCCCTTGAGAGAGGGATCGAAAACCCGCTCGCATGAAACATAGAAATTATTGCAGTCGACCAGGGCGTACACGGGAAACCACCGAGAAAAAAATCAGGCTCAGGAGCGCTCGCCGCGCAGGCTGCGGATCACGTGCACCACCACTCCCCACACGCTGAATGCGGTGTCGCCGGTGACCTGGATGGGCCGGTAGGCCGGGTTCTCGGGAAAAAGGTACAGGGCGCTCCCCTCCCTGACCAGGCGCTTGACCGTGAGCTCGCCGTCAAGCTCGGCTATGACGATGCTGTTGTGGGCGGCCTGCTCGGCCCGATCGACCACCAGAATATCCCCTGAAAAGATGCCAGCGCCGGTCATGGAATCGCCCGATACCCTGACAAAAAACGTCGCAGCCGGGTGCCTGACCAGGAGCTCGTTGAGATCGAGCGCGCAGTCGATGTAATCATCGGCCGGCGAGGGAAACCCGGCCGGAATCCGCGCCACGAAAAGCGGAAGACGGGCACTGATGCCGGTCGAACACCGGTACACGCCGCCTATGCCGCGGCCGAAAAATGCCGCGCCCCCGGTCATTCACGCCCCTCCCCTTCCGGAACGAGCACAGTCAGGCTTTCATTCGGGATCGACGCTCCTCCGGGGTTTGCGGTCCCGGGCTCCTGTGCGTTTTCGGCGATCTTCTCCGAAAGAAGGACAAGGCAGATGGGGCGCTCATCCTTTTTGCCGAAAAGCCTGAAATCCCTTCCATTGATTTTCACGTTCATGGCTCCTTCACCTATCCATATTAATATCAGGTGAAGAATATGTCAACAAATGTTTAGTATTATTTTTGAGGATCCCAGGGCTCAATGCATTCCGGGCCATTGTTGGCAGGAGAGTTGACTGCAAAAGAAACCGGATACGCTTGAATTTCATCAGAAGGATACGGAGACAGCAGAGCGATCAGATCGGCCGGCCCGGATGCGCTGTTCAGCCATATGCTTCCGCTTTCAGGTTTGAGCATGACCGGCATCCGGTCGTGAACCGGGCGGACGCTGCTGTTCGCTTCGGTGGTGATTATGGTGCAGGATTCGAGGATCTCGCCGCCGGGTGCGGTCCAGCGGTCATACAGACCGGCAAATGCGAACGGCTTCTTCGAGACCAAACTGTAATAATACGGCCTTTTCAGTTTCCCCTCCTTCTTCCATTCATAGAAGCCGGAGGCGATGACAAGGCATCTTCTCGTTTCAAAGGATTTCCTGAAGCTCGGCTTCCGGGCCACGGTTTCTGCCCGGGCGTTGATGAGCCTGTTCCCCACGGATCGGTCTTTTGCCCAGGACGGGACCAGTCCCCAGTGGAAGTCGACAAGAAGTCTTCTCCCTTTTACCGATCGGACAGCGGCTGCAACCCTCTGCCCGGGGGCGATATTGCAGCTCGGTGAAACCGTGGTGATCACTTCATCAATGAAATATTCTTTCACGATTTCAGCGATGGGAATTGTCTGGGCGAATCTGCCACACATGAACCTATTATACAAACGCCTCGCATGTTTACAAGCACATGATAAAAAAAAGACAGGCACCAATAATCTCCGCTGATACCTGCCTTTAACCAACCTTTGTTTGACTTTAATCAGTCCATTACGAAGCCGTTATCTGTATTTTTCTGGGCTTTACCTCCTCGCTTTTATGAAGCGTCAGCGTAAGAATCCCGTTATCCAGTTCGGCCTTGATCGAATTCCGGTCGATATCGTTGCCGACCCTGAAGCTTCTGTAGTAATCAAACAGCTCGTACTCCGAATATTTCAGGTTCTTTCCATTGGTCTCGTCCTTCTGAATTTTCCCTGAAATTTCAAGCTCATTATCATTCATCGTTATTTCCAGGTTTTCCTTCTTCACTCCCGGCATTTCCAGCTTCAGGGAATATGCATCATCAGTTTCATATATATCTGCCACCGGAACGATCATGCATTCCTCGCAATAATTGTCCTTCATTCTTTTCGTTGCCATGGTATCACCTCCTCAGTGTATCTCAATTCTCTTGGGTTTCGCATCCTCGCTTTTCGTGAGCTTCACGGTGAGGATACCGTCCTTCATTGCGGCCTGAACATTCCCCGCATCCACCCTGTAGGGAAGTTTGACCGATTTCTTGAATCTCCCGAATTCCCTCTCCTTTCTGATATAGGGATGCTCGGTATAGTCGCTCTTCTTTTCGCCCTCAATGATGATGCTGTTGTTCACCAGTTCGACAGAAACATCCTCCGGTTTCACTCCCGCCAGAATCGCGCTGATCTGCAGACCTGCATCCGTTTCATACAGGTCTATATAGGGATAATCCCTGGAAGCCCCCCTCGAGGGTACATCCCTGAAAAAATTGTCCACCAGATTTCTCAATTCAAGCACATCATCGAAAATATTGTACGTTAACATGATAGACCTCCTATTTGTTCACACTGATCGATATTTTTTTTGTTTTTTCCTGCTCGGTTTTCGGGATCATCACATGGAGCACGCCGTTTTTGAATTTCGCGGTGATCTTTTCGCTGTTGATCCCTTCCGGAAGCCTTATGGACCTGCTGAAAGATCCGTATCTTCTTTCAGTCACAATGTAATGCCGGTCTTTTGCTTCCTCTTTTTTCTCTTCTTTTTTCTCTCCTGATATAGTTAAAACATTGTTCTCGAGAGAAACGTTCAGATCTTTTTCACTGAGTCCGGGAATATCTGCCTTAACATTAATTTCATTCTTCGTCTCTTCGACATCGACAGCAGGTGCCCACTGAAACTCAGTAAGTCCGGTGCTTTTCAGATCGAAGAAGTCATCGAATATGGATGACAATTCACGCCTGAAAAGATCGAGGTCGTTGCCGTGCATCTGATTTTTTTTCGCTATTCCGAATCTCATGACTGCACCCCCCATTTTATTGTTAGCACTCATCATTATTGAGTGCTAACAATAAGCTACAAAAAAACAGCGTTCTCGTCAACATAGAATAAAAAATTTTAGAATTATTTTAATATTTTTTAAATGCGTTCAAGGCGGTTAAAAAATTCTGATTTATACAGTTTCAAGCCTATTCTATCCTGGGCTTCGATTATTTCCTTGATGATTTCAGGAGTTGTAAGCGGGTTTATCGTTATCGCCCTTAAAATGACAATATCCTGATAGTAATACATGGGAGAATCAAGCATGGTGCGTGAAACAAAGCTGTCATCCTCCTCCCGCTGCTTTTTATGAAGTTCAATGTTCAGCTCGTTCAGAACCAGATTGATTTCTCTGAGGCGATCGATCTGCCTCATCTTGTGCCTGTCGAGCATGGCCTCTTTCAGTTCGCGGGTGTCGATTTTCACACGTATTGAATCGATTTTCTCCTGGATCCTCTTGGGTACGAACCGATAGTTGAAAATGAACAGTTCCGGTTGGTTCATGGGCTCAAAATTACAGTGCCTTTCAACGAGGCTGCGAAGATTTGCAGTGAGATCAAAAGCGTGCTCAAAAAGCAGCCTGAATCCGCTCGAACCGAGTATTTTAAAGGTAGCCCAGGGTTTCAAAGCCGAAAACGGGCGGGATCCCTCAACAGTAAACCGGCCGCTGTCAACCGAATCGGGGCGGATGATATAATTCGAATAATGTTTCAGGTTCCAGAGGTCTTTCTCGCTCCTGAAAAGGACCATTCCCATGGCCACAGGTGAATAAAGCAGCTTGTGGGCGTCAACAGTGACTGAATCAGCGCTTTCAATCCCGTTGAAGAGATATCTCAGATCATCCAGCAGAAGAACGGACCCCCCCCAGGCAGCATCGACATGGAAATGGGTATTGTAGTCGTCCGCTATTCTTCTGATTTCCTTGAGATTGTCGATATTTCCGGTCTCGGTGGTGCCTGCTATTCCGACAATCGATATAATCTTGGTCTTCTCGGTGCCGTCCCTGTTTTTTTCTTCTATTTCATGACAAATCCGCTCGAGTTCCTGTATGTCGATTCTGTTGCGCGAATCCACCGGTACTTTAATGAGATTGTCGTCCCCAAGCCCGATGATATGGGCAATTTTATCGAACGAATAGTGGCCGCGTTTCGAGACAATGATGACGGCCTTGTCATAACCGTAATACCTGAGCGCCTCATACATCCCGGCCCTGCGGACTCCCGGAAACTTCCCATCCGGCTTGAACGCTTTATTACGGGCGACAATCATAGCCGTGAGATTGGCCATCGTTCCGTCGGAGCATACATTGCCCAGGGCCACATCACGGTCCTGTATGAAAGCGCGGTAAAATTTCTTGCTTTTCCTGAAGACAAGCCGGTGCATCCATGAAATCAGTTCTCTTTCAACAAAAGTCGACGCTTTGGCAGACTCGATTTTAACCTGGTTCTGATTCATGGCCGCCGTAATCATTTCAAGCAGAATCATGAAATACGGTATTGCGCTGGTCATGTGCCCGATATAATACGGATTGCCTACTTTTACCGAATGGGCGATTATTTTATTCTTGATCTCCATCAGCACATCTTTGAGAAGGTGCGGTTCTTTCGGGAGGTCGATATCGGTGAAAAGCTTCGCCAGATCGGGAAGAGCGATTGAGCTGTGGATAC
>ERZ795055.1551-NODE-1551-length-18374-cov-4.471751_pt1 | contig 18374 bp, 16 predicted proteins | sample MGYA00375139_ERZ795055 | MGnify/ENA primary metagenome ERZ795055 (study PRJEB30184, sample SAMN05720283) | anaerobic digester metagenome | isolation source: active sludge of municipal wastewater-treating anaerobic digesters | place: USA | collected 2015-01-23 ... | reverse complement strand
GTGATCACGAAAAAATACCTTCAGCCAATGAAGATCAAAAAACAACCCGAGCGCCTGAGCACGTCATCCGCCTGCCTGATCTGCGCAGTGGTCTTCTCGGCCCTGGCTTTAGCGTACGCTTCAAACTCGATCCCGCTCGCCCCTTTCGGGTTCGGAAGGCTGAAATCGATCATTTACAATTCCTGTTTTTTCGGGATCAAATACCTCCACTTTTTCCTTTTTCTGTATTTCTGTGTCATCATTTTTGACCGCTATCCCGAGATCAAAAAAAGCCTCTCTTCAAAAAAAGAGATCATCCTGATCGCCCAGCCGGCCGAAGGCCTGTTCTTTTCGCTCACATCGCTTTTAATGCGCCTCTCAACACCGGTCTTCGTTCTCCTCAGGGCCATGACCCCTGAGCGCTACAAGGTCAAAGTTTTCAACCAGGTGATCTGGCATGACCGCTATTACGGGCCTGATAAACTGGTCGGCATCACCTCGTTCACCTCGAATGTTGCCGAGGCTTACCGGATCGCGAAAAAATTCAGGGAACACGGGTCCAAGGTCGTCATGGGCGGCGCTCACGCCATGTTCTTGCCGGAAGAGGCCCTGGAATTCTGCGATAGCGTGGTCATTGGGGACGCCGAACCTGTCTGGCACCAGATCCTGGAGGATTATGAGAACAACTGCCTCAAAAGGATCTATATCGGCGAGCAAACCGCCGCCTATCATCAGGCATCCCATCAGCAGCTCATGAAATTAGAACCCGGGGTCATCGCGCAATATGTGGAGACTGGCCGGGGATGTAAATTCCATTGCGATTTCTGCACGATCCCCGCGATCTGCGGAAGACAGATCCGCCAAAAACCCCTGGCAGAGATCCTGGAGATCCTTCATAAGATCAAAGGCCACGTGCCGGCGTTCTCGTTCAGGGACAACAATCTTTACGCTAATCCCCGCTATGCCAAAGAACTTTTCCGGGCGATCAAACCTCTGAAAATGAAATGGTGCTGCTCCTGCAGCCTTGACATCGCCCGGGATGATGAAGCCCTGCGCCTCGCCAAGGAATCAGGCTGCATCGTCATGCTCATTGGCTATGAGATCTCCAGCGAATCCGCTGAAAAAGAAAAGGCGGGTAAATACAGCATGGCGGACGATTACCTGACCTTAACGCGCAAGATCAAAAAGATCGGCATCGATGTGAAGGCCCATTTTATTTTCGGATTTGACGGCGACACGTTCCACAGCCTCAAACGTCTGTGGAAATTCTGCGCGCAGCTTTTTCCGACATTCACGATCATCACGCTCCTGACGCCCTTGCCGGGCTCAAAGTTCTTCAAGGACGTGATCCGGGAAAAACGCATGCTCAACCTCAACTGGAGCCGCTATACCCTGACCCATCTGGTCTTTCAGCCCAAGAACATCAACCTTCACGTCTATAACGCGCTTTACCCGGCCATCTATTTGATGTTCTTGGCCACATCATCCCAGGGGCTGGCCCTGCTGGTTTTGTTCTTTTTTGTCTGGAAGAAAGTTATTGTAGACGGCGGTAAACTACTGTTGTCATCAGCGCGGCTTTGATCAGCTCATAGTAGCACAGCATGACAAGCGCGGCCTTCCATGAAAAAGCGACCGTCCAGATCGCCATGACAACCACAAGAAACACGAGGACGGAATATCGTTTGACCCGGTCAAAGCAGTAGATCTTGTCCACCAAAGACGCGATCTTGTATTTCTTGGAATACTGTTCCGAAAGCTGGAACAGCGTAATGCCGGAAAGGATGTCAACGGGGACATAATCCCGGCGGATCAGGCGTTCGCTCACCGCCACCACGGCCGCGGCCTTGACCTTTTGAGAATGGAGCCAGAAATACAAAATGAACGGCACCGCAAGAATGGGCCAAAGGCTCTTTGAAAGGATAACGGCCGCAACACTGACCAGGGCGAAGGCAAAAATGACCCTCTGCCGCAGGAGAGCGCTCCGGATATCCTGATACGCCCGAGCGGTCCCCTCCTCAGCGGAAACTTGAGCTGATACCGCCGGCTGAGCAATAAGGAACTCGAACCATCGGCAGACCTCAGCATCGTATTTGATGGAGTTGACGATCGCCTCAAAACTGCTGACATGTTCTTGATGGGATACGGTCATAGCGATTTGTATCGTAACACAAACTCGCTCCTTGTAAAATTGAAAAATAAAACACCTAAACAGGCCGGAAAATGTTTACAATATTTTACGGCGATCGACAATACAAACACGTGTTGTGGATCAAGACCAGAAAGGCCCGCGCGGCGCGCACACATGGCCCGATCATCTTCATTATCAAAACAGACCTGCTCCATCCTGCACAGCATGATGATCCCGGTGATCATCAGCTTCTTTCTGGAGCCGAATGTCATTGGCTCCTATTTCCAAATGTCGTTCTGGACATCGCCGTTCGGGGCGCTCACGGCCGCGCTCTTTATCACATTGCGCGTCCTGTTCTTCAGCGGGATCTACGCCTCCATGGTTGAGATCGCCAGCGGCGAAAAGGATTTGCTGGCTGTTGAGGATGTCTGGGACAACTCCAGAGCATACTGGTGGATCTATGGAGCGCTGGCCATGGTTCCGGTCGCTGTGCATTTTCTGATCTTCGCGATCCGCCGGCAGATGGATATCCCGATCGCGCTGGTCGGCGCCCTTTTTGACCCGATCGTCCTTTATATTTTTGCCCGAGCCGTGATCACAAAAAAATATCTGCGCCCCATGAAGATTTCCGAACAGCCAAAACGCATAAAGGCAGAGGCCCTGTTTTTGATCTGCGCGGCAGTCCTTGCCTCCGCATTCCTGGCGGTTGCTTCAAACCTGGTCCCGGCATTGACCGAAGGCCCGGAACAGCTGCGGACGATCATTTACAACGCCTTGTTCTTCGGCATCAAATACCTGCATTTCTTTCTTTTTCTGAGTTTGTGCCTTGTCCTGCTTGACCGTTACCCGCAGATCAAAAAACAGCTCTTATCAAAAAAAGAAGTTGTCCTGGTCACACCGCCCGCCGGAGGCCTGCTTTTTTCCATCTCATCGCTTTTGTCACGCCCCCCTACGCCGGTCTTTATCCTGCTCAAGGCCCTGACCCCGGAGCGATTCAAGGTAAAAATTTATGACCAGGTCGTCTGGCATGACCGCTATTACGGACCGGATAAATTAGTCGGGATCACCTCCTGCACATCCAATGCCGCTGAAAGTTACCGGATCGCCAAACAATTCCGGGCCCGCGGCTCAAAGGTGGTCATGGGCGGAGCGCACGCAATGTTTTTGGTGGAAGAGGCTTTGAAATTCTGCGACAGCGTGATCATCGGAGATGCTGAGCCTGTTTGGAAACAGGTTCTGGAAGATTTTGAAAATAACCGTCTGCAAAAGATCTATATCGGTGAACAGAACGAGGATTACCACCGCTTTTCTCACCGGGAGCTCCTGAAGCTGGACCCCAGGCTCATCGCCCATTTTGTCGAGACCGGGCGGGGATGCAAATTCTACTGTGACTTCTGCGCCGTCCCCGCGATCTGCAGCCGCCGTCCACGTCACAAACCCTTGCCGGAGGTCATCGAAATGCTCCAGCGGATCAAGGGCCATGTCCCGACCGTGTCGTTCATCGATAACAACATCTACGCCGAGCCGAACTACGCCAAAGAGCTTTTCCGGCAGATGAAACCCCTGAACATCAAATGGACCTGCTCCTGCAGCATCGATATCGCCCGTGATGAGGAAGCCTTACGCCTGGCCAAAGAGTCCGGCTGTGTCTTGATGATCATCGGGTATGAGATCTCAGACGAATCCGCGGAAAAAGACAAAGGCGGGAAATACAGCATGGCCGATGACTATCTGGCGTTGACCCGAAAGATCAAGGAGGCCGGCATCAGCGTCAAAGGGCAATTCATTTTCGGGTTTGACGGCGACACATTTCAAAGCCTCGCTCAGCTCTGGACGTTCTGCCTTCGGCTTTTTCCCACGTTCACCATATTGGCCTTCTTAACGCCTTTTCCGGGATCGAAATTTTTCAAGGACATGCTCCGCAACGGCCGTATGCTCAACCTCAACTGGAGCCGCTACACCCTGGCGAACCTGGTCTTTAAGCCCCGCAATATCAACCCCGTGATCTATAACGCATTCTTTCCGTTCATCTTTGCCGCGTTCCTGGCATCTTCATCGCACGGAATGATCTTTTTACTGCTTTTGATATTCGGGAAGACAATTATTGAAGACGGCGGTAGACGGCTGTTGTCATTAGCGCGGCCTTGATCAGCTCGTAATAACACACCAGGGCTAGAACGATCTTCCAGGAAAAGGCCCCCACCCAGATCACAAAGCTCAGCACAAAAAAGATAAATATCGCGTAACGCTTAACCCGGTCAAAACAATAGATCTTGTCGACCAACGACGCGATCCCGTATTTTTGGGAATATTCCTCCGCCAGGTGATAAAGCGAGATTTTGGAAAGGATCTTAACGGGAGCATAATCCCGGCGGATCAAAATCTCACTAAGGGAAAGCACGGCCTTGTTTTTGATGTCTTGAGAACGGAACCAGAAAAACAAAATGAGCGGCACGGCCAAAAAAGGCCACCAGGTCTTAAAAACAGCGACCGCCACGGCGCTGAGCACGGCAAGCGCGAAAAGGGTTCTTTGTTTAACGGTCGAAGCCTCAATATCACGATACGCCCGCCCCATCCGATCACCGGAAGAAATCTCCTGCCTGACCGCCGGATGGGTCACAAGAAATTCAAACCAGCGGCAGACCTCAGCGTCATGCTTGATGGAATTGATGATCGCCTCAAAACTGCTCACCTGTTCTTGAAAAAATTCGGTCATGCCATTTCGATCCTGCGTTTGGTTTTCAGCGGACTTCGCTCATATCACCGATGCCGTGACGGCTCTTTTCCCGCAAGCCTTCTTCCGCCGAATATCCCAGGCTGATCACAAGGTCCACCTTCACATGCCACGGCAAGCCCAAAACCTTCTTCACCGCCCGTTCGTTGAACCACCCGATCCAGCAGGTCCCCAAACCTTCCTCCGTCGCCTGCAGGATAAAATGCTCTCCCGCAATGCCGAGATCGATCAGGTTATACTGCACCCCCCTGACCTGGCCGCCCATCCGTGCCGCGTATTTCGAACGCTCACGGATCAAAAAGACCAGGACCGGGGCCTCCCGGGCAAAGGCGTTCATCTGGAATATCCCGGAGAACGCGGCGCGCGCGGCCTTTTCTTTTAAGGCGGGATCTTGCACGGCAACAAAACGCCACGGCTGTGAATTACAGGCCGACGGCGCAAGCCGCGCGGCTTCCAAACAGCGCTCGATCTGCCCCCGGTCAACGGGCCGATCCAAATACTTTCGGCAGCTCTGCCGCCTTGAAACCAGCTCTAAAAAACCCATCTTCATAAACCTTTCAGGCGCATTTGGTCTTGCCAGGACACTGGCCATTCCAGCAATACAGACAAAGCTTTTCACGGGGAAGCCCGATCGCCTCCACCATGTCATCGATCCTCTGGTAACGCAGCGTCGTCACATCCAGGTCCTTTTCGATATACTGGACCATCCGCTTATATTTTTCCGAATCCGGGTCCAGATATTCAGAGACATCCTCAATATCCTTACCCTCAAGCGCCCTGATGGCCTTACGCGCGGCCAACTCATCGACGCTGCGCGTTGAAAGACAGAATTTGCAAGGAAACATCAACGGCGGGCAGGCCAGCCGGACATGGATCTCTTTCGCGCCGGCATCCCAAAGCTTGTTGACCGTGAAATTCTTAAGCTGAGTCCCGCGCACGATCGAATCATCACAGACCACGATCTTGTTTCCCTTAATGATCTCTCGGATCGGGATCAGCTTCATTGTGGCGATAAGATTGCGTGTCTCCTGACTGGGCGGCGTATAACTTCGTCCATAGCCGGGGGTGTATTTGACGAGCGGCCGGCGATACGGCTTGCCGCATTCCATCGCGTAACCGATCGCATGGGCCGTCCCGGAATCAGGAACTCCGGCGACAAGATCCACATCAATATCCTGATCATGTTTGGCCAAGGCCCTTCCGCTGCGTTCACGGGACAGCTCCACGTTGACCCCTTCATAGACAGAAGCTGGAAAGCCTGTATAAACCCACAAGAACGAACAGATCTGACTGCTGTCCGTTCCCTTCCGCTTGATATCCATGCCTTGCTTGTTCAAAAGCACGATCTCGCCGGGCTTAAGGAATTTTACGATCTTAAATCCTAAGTTCGGCAACGCGTTGCTTTCAGCAGAGACCGCCCATTCCTCCCCTTTATTCCCGATCACCAGGGGCGTGTAACCAAACCTGTCCCGCGCCGCATAAATGCCGTCCTTATTTAAAAGAAGCAGCGAACACGAGCCTTCGATCTGAGAGAACATCTTCTCGATCCCGTCAACGATATCATCACCCTGTGTGATCAGCTTTCCAACCAGTTCCGTGACATTGACACCGCCATGACTGACCTCACTGAATGAAAGACCTCTATCAAAAAGCCTTTGCTTCAATTCATTTTTGTTCTCAACAAGCCCTGAGGTGACCAGGCAGAACGGGCCAAGCCTGGAGTTCAAATAGACCGGTTGTTCATCAGAATCGCTGATAACGCCTATTCCATAGGGCCCTTCCATGCGTTTGTGATCATCATAGAACTTGGACTTGAACTGTGTCTGGCTGATATTGTGGATCTGCCGGTCAAAGCTTTCTCCCAGCACCGCCATCCCGCCGTATTCTGTCCCCAAATGTGAATGATAGTCGACCCCGTAAAACAACACGCTGGAACAATTCTTTTTCGATACTGCTCCAAAAACTCCGCTCATGATGTCGTTTCCTCACTTTAGGTGAAAAGTTTGATGTGTCACGCGTCAAAAAAACTTCCCATGGACAAATTCGGATCGGTCGTCAGATTGATCCCCAACCGCTTTAAACCCGCCTCATCCCCGGGCGTTGGAATATGGGTCATGTGAACCTCACAGCCCCTCAGCTCCTTAAGCATTTCCAAAGCCGCCTGAGCTGTCGCGTTGGTCGTGGCGCTGATCGTAAGAGCGACCAGCGTTTCATCAAGATCCATGCTCGCTGTTTTTGCGCCCAGGATATCCTCTTTCAAAAGCCTGACCGATTCAATGATGTTGGGAGACAGCAAGTGCAGCTTATCCGGAATGCCCGCCAGATGCTTCACCGCGTTCAGAACAAGGCTTGAGACCGCGTGCATCAATGGAGAGTTTTTTCCTTTAATGATCGTCCCGTCGGCAAGTTCGATCGCCGCTCCGCAAAAGACCCCTTTATTCCCCTTGCCTGTATCCCGGGCCTCCTGCGCCGCCTCCCTGGAAGGGATCACGACCCGGCGATCCTCCGCGGCAACGCCCAGCTCCTTCATGATCAACTCCGCCCGCTGGACCGTGTCCTTCTCGGCCAACCCCATAAGATACTCGCACCCGTAGCGAAAATACCTGCGGATCGCCTCCTGCTGCGCGGCTTCCTGAACGGCCTGGTCATCCACGATCCCGAAACCGGCACAGTTAACGCCCATATCCGTAGGCGAACGGTACATCGCGGCGCCGCCGGTGATCTTTTCAAGGATCCTGCGCAACACCGGGAACACTTCCACGTCACGGTTATAATTGATCGCCGTCTCACCGTAGGCCTCCAGATGGAACGGATCGATCATGTTAAAATCCTTGATATCCGCCGTAGCAGATTCATAAACAACGTTGACCGGATGTTTCAAAGGGATGTTCCAGATGGGGAATGTCTCAAACTTCGCGTAACCGGACCTGATGCCTTTGCGGTGATCATGATAAAGCTGCGAAAGACAGGTCGCCAGCTTGCCGCTGCCGGGACCGGGACCGGTTACGATGATCAGTTTTTTTTCCGTCTCAATATACTCATTGGCCCCATAACCTTCATCACTGACGATCGTATCAACATCGATCGGATAGCCTTTCGTGAACTTATGCGTGTAAACCTTGATCCCGAGCCGTTCCAGCTTGTTCTTGAAGATCCTGGCGGAAGGCTGGTTCTCAAAGCGGGTGATGACGACAGCCCGGATGTTCAGGCCCCAGTCCTTCACATCACCGATCAGCTTTAAAGCATCAGCGTCGTAGGTGATCCCGAAATCAGCGCGGATCTTGCGCCGTTCGATATCCCCGGCGTAAATGCACAGAATGATATCTGCCTGGTCTTTCAGCTTCTGCAGAAGCTTCATTTTGACGTTCGGGTCAAACCCGGGAAGGACCCGGGCGGCGTGATAATCAAAAAGGATCTTTCCCCCAAATTCCAAATACAGTTTGTTATCAAATTTTTTCAGGCGTTCGAGGATCGCCTCCGTTTGTTCCGTCAAATATTTCTCGTTGTCAAACCCAGCACGTTTAACCACGCTTTACCCCCCATATCTGATTTGATATTAAAGAACAGTATACACACCCCCCCAGCCCCACCCCCATAAAACGCCTTTAAACGGTCATCTAACAGCCCTCCACAGTGACCTTAAGGTCCTTAATGATCCCATCGCTTAAGCGGTAAACCCATCCGTGGACCGCGATATTCTGGCCGGATTTCCAGGCGTTCTGAAGGATCGTGGTGTGACGGATATTATTGACCTGCTCGATGATGTTATACTCACACAACAGGTCCAATCTGGCGCGTTCATTCGGACAGGCGTCGATCTCTTTTTTATAGATCCTGTAGACGTCCTTGATATGGCGAAGCCAGTTGTCGATCAGCCCGTGTTCCTTTTTATCCATCGCCGCCTTGATCCCCCCGCAGTCATAATGCCCGCAAACGATCACATGCTCGACCTTCAAAATATCCACGGCAAACTGCAATACCGAAAGGCAGTTTAAATCCGTATGGACCACGACATTGGCGATATTGCGGTGGACAAAGATCTCGCCGGGCAAAAGGCCAACGATCTGATTGGCCGGCACCCGGCTGTCCGAACAGCCGATCCAGAGGTATTTGGGGTTCTGCTGATGTGACAGGCTGGAGAAAAAATCCGGGTTCTCGGATGTGACCCCCTCAGCCCATTTGCGGTTATTATCAAAAAGGATCTTGATCGAAGATTTCATGAACGGTCCTTTCAGGAAGAAAAACAAAGATATTATATATTAGAATTTTTAAATAAGAAACAAGTTCTCTTTAAAGGTTATATATTCAATATGGTTTGTTATAATATAAAAAACCTCCGAACAAAGGCCGTTTTATGACATCGCTCAAAAACCATTGGATCATCGCGCTGCTGCTCATCCTTGCCGCCACGCTCATAAGTTTTTTGCCGTCCTTGTTCAATGATTTCGTGAATTATGACGACCCGGTCCTTATCTTTGAAAATGCCCTCATCCGGGAAGGATCTTTTTCAAACGCGGTCAACATATTCAAAACACAGCTTTCCGGAAACCATAGCAGATTCAATCCGCTGGTCTTCATCTCCTACATGAGCACCTTGCGTTTCTTCGGGCCAAACCCGTTCTGGTTCCACGCCACGAGCCTTCTGTTCCATCTGGGCTGCGTAGCAGCGGCCTTCTGGCTGACCATGCTTTTAACGCAAAGCCTGCCAGTAAGCGTCATGACCTCTCTGCTGTTCGGGATCCATCCCATCCATGTGGAACCCGTCGCCTGGATCTCTTCCCTGATGCATGTCATGTACAGCCTCTTTTATCTTTTGAGCCTGATCCTTTTTCTAAAAGCGATCCGCTCTGAACGCGCGAACCCGCTGCTATTATTTGCCTCTTTTATCAGTTTTGTGATCTGCGGATGCTGTTTTTCCGCCGGAGCAGCCACTCTGCCGGCCATCCTCCTCTTATTATGCGTATGGCAGGACAGCTCTCTGCAAAAAAAACGTCTGGCCCTTCTGCTGCCGTTCTTTGCCCTGTCCCTGTTCTGGGCATGGATCACGGTCTTCGCGGCCAAGAATTCTCACATCATCACAAACCCGTATTTTAACACCAGCACGTATTCCTTAAATGAACGGATTCATCTTTCAAGTTTGAGCATTTTTTATTACCTGCGCCAGCTCATCGCCCCGCTGAATTTCACCATCGTCTATCCTGAAGGGTATTATTCCCATCCGTTCAACGCTCTTTACACGGTCTTTCTTGCTGTCGGCATCTTAGCCCTTCTTATGTTCTATAAGCGCAGGCCCGTCCAGACAAGACCGGTCTTTTTCGGGGCCCTGTTTTTCCTGATCACGATCCTTCCTTTTTTAAAGATCTACTCCACGACAAGCTCGCTGACCAACGACCGTTATTGTTATCTGGCCTGCTACGGCATATTTTTCATCCTGGCATTATGGGCCAACCTCTTGCTCGAAAAACGCGTCCCCTTGATCAGAACAGTTTCTGCCATTGCCGCAGTCTATCTGCTCATCATCACATGGAGCGCTTGCCGAAACTGGAAAAACAGCGCTACCCTTTGGAGCAATCAGATCACGGCCTATCCAAAGGCGTATCCGGCTTACGTAGGCCGGGCGGATTTTTATTTAAGCCAAGGCCGATACCAGAACGCGCTGGATGACCTTGATCGCGCTCTTCAGCTTAAACCCGACTATATCGAAGCCTTGAACCTCAAAGGCACAACGCTCCTTCTTTCAGGCTCACCGCAAACCGCCATTGAATCTTATACCAAGGTCCTGATGGTCGATCCTGCGAACACCGCCGCGCTCAATAACCGCGCCGCGGCCTATCTCAATCTTGGAATGTATAAAAACGCCCAGGACGACCTGGATAAATCCATAAATCTTGATGCCCGGCAGATCGATCCATACTATAATCGGAGTATCGCGTTGATCGGGCAAGGGCGGTATCAGCCGGCGTTGGATGATATTGAGTTCATCCTCAACGCCGACCCCGGGCATGAACTTGCCAGGTCTCAATATCAAACCCTCAAAAAAGTGATGGGCTCCCATGAACCATAATACTTCCGATCAAAACACGCAGCCGGGGCTGGATATCTCGATCATCGTTCCAGTCTATAACGAAGAAGAGAATATCGCCGATCTGCTCCAAGAAACTTTACCGCATCTTTCGGCGTCCGGCCTTTCTTATGAGGTCATCCTGATCAACGACGGAAGTAAGGACGGGACCTGGCTGGAGATCCAGAAAGCCGCGAATAACGATCCTTGCGTTAAAGGAGTCTCCCTTTCCCGGAACTTCGGCCACCAGCACGCCCTGTTCTGCGGCCTGCATTTCGCGGGCGGCAGGGCCATGATCTGCATGGACGGGGACCTTCAGCATCCGCCGTCCATGATCCCCAAAATGCTCCACGCCTGGAAAGAAGGCGCCAAGGTCGTTACGACCACCCGCATCAGCAACGCGAAGACATCCTGGCTTAAAAAGACTTCATCCAGATATTACTACAAGCTCTTCACGTTTCTCTCCGGGGTCCCCTTGCACGAAGGGACTTCTGATTTCTGCCTAATCGACCGCCAGGCCTTTGAAGCCTTCAAGGACTTCAAGGACGCCAACCTTTTCCTGCGAGGGATCGTCCACTGGGTCGGCTTTCCATCGGCCTCTTTGGCCTACCAGGAAGGCGAACGCAAAAAAGGCAAAAGCAAATACAGCCTCTTAAAAATGCTGCACTTAGGCCTTACCGGGATCATTTCCTTCTCGACCGTTCCCCTTAAGCTCGGGATCTGGGCGGGGCTGCTTATGAGCGCGTTCTCCTTTTTTGAGCTCGTTTACATCCTGACGCGCTATCTGCAGGGGGCCACGGTCCCAGGATGGGCCTCGACCGTCGGTGTGGTGTCCTTGCTGTTCGGCATTCTTTTTATTCTGCTTGGATGCATCGGGATCTACCTGGCGGATATCCACAACTGCCTGAAGAACCGACCGCCCTTCATCGTTGAAAAAATCGTGAATATACGAACGGGCGATGAACGAAAAGATGACAGATATTAAGATCGGTCTTGATCTTTGGGAAGGTCGAACTCACTGCCCCTGCCGAGCAGGAATTCTTTAAGCGCCAGAACACTCCGCGCCGCGAAGATCATAAAACGCCCCTGAAGATAATACCGCCCACCTTTCAGAACGATCTGACGGTTGTTCAGAAGGCGCCCCAACCGGTTCTCAAGGATGACGCCCGCGTTGTAGCACTTCAGGATCTGCTCGAGCGAAAGGCCGCCGGGCGATTCGTGCAATTCCCGGACCAGACGGATCCGGCGCGCGGTCTCACCAAGATTAATGAAATGCATATAACAATAAGCGAGCGCGGCATACGTCATCAGATGCAAAAGACCATAGCCCGCCGCGTCGATCAGTGCCAAAGAAGCTCCGGCGCTGTGAAAATACAGATACTCCTGAAATACCAGAACGCACAGGCCAGCGCAAAAGCTCACGATCACCGTTTTAAGCAGGCTCTGCTTAAACACAAGCCGGGAAAGAAGGATCTGGATGATCACCATTTCCGCAAAGACCCAGACCGGAAGGACCGCCTGCATAAACGCCATTCTTTATCCCCCCTTATGTTTCTTGCCTAAAAGCCAGCGGTAAAAACAGAACAAGCGCGCGACTGCCTTTCCTTTGGGAGTCAGACGGTATAGGCCGTTATCGAGCTCCGCCAAACCGCCCTTCAGCAGATCATTGATCCGCGGCAGGACCAAGCGTTCATTATTCATATCGCGGATAAAACACTCTTGTGTTAAACCTTCCGGGCCGGCCCGATCAACATCGAGCACCATCACCAAAGACGGACTATCGACCTCGATCCCCGAATACGTGACAATATAAGCAAGCATGACCGCAACATACGCAGCTATGATCTGGAAATATTCCCCGAAGCCTTCCATCCCGATCCATATTTTACCCCAGACAAACGCTCCGAGGATCCCAATGGCCAGCACAGACAAAAATATGAACATCAGCGTCTTGGAATGGTTCCGCGGGAGGCGGATCTTCCAGACGCAGACATGAACGCAGAAAGCGGCCAGCAGCAGCACAAGCGTGTAAACAAAAACAGCCATCCCTTTTCCCCCGTTAAGACCGTTTCCAATCCTGAGCGAACGCGTTCAACGCCTTAAATTCCTCCAATGTCTGAAGGCTCAGTCTCGCTTCAGAGACCACCATCCCCCGATATCCAACACCTGCCAGAAGATCCAGCACGTGACGGTTATGCTCGGGGGCATGATGGATATGCGTGTGCCATTGTTCTGACCCGAACGTATAGCCCGTCAGATGGATATGGGACGCCTCCCGCATGACCGAGATGAACGCCTCTTCAAAAAACCCGGCCGCCTCCATCTGCACATGCTCGATATCCAGGCAGCGGCCGAAAGAATATCTCCTCATGAACTTCACCGGCTCATGCACGCCGGGAGTATTTTCGATACATATCCTGGCCTTAAGCCCGCTCAGACTCTCAATGATCCGGGGCCATTCATCGTCCCAGTAAATATCATGAAAAACAATGACCTCAGCGTTCACAGCGGCCGCAAGGGCCTTTAATCCTTCAAGGGAAAGACCGTCGGTCGGAGCGTGCAGGGCGTAACGTAAAGAAAATTTCCGGCAGGTCTCAATGACTGCGCAAACATCTTTCAAGATGCCTTCCGATAAATAAAGTTCGACGGCCTCAAGCCCGGCCTTTTCAATATCAGCAAGAACTCCTTCTTGCGGAGCGCACTTGGCCGCGATCACAATATCCTGTTTTGAACTCATAGACTTACCGCGTTTCGAATAATGTTAAAAGACTGTAGATGAACACCTTAATGAACAGCGCCGCCACTTTCAAAGCGAAGCTGATCAGGTAAAACCATTCGGCCGGCTTCAAGTACCACTTCGGCGGCAGCGCCAGCCATCCGGCCGGCCCGACGCGTTCTTTCAGGATCTTAAAAATGCTTTTCGGGCGGAACGAATAGAACAGGTTGTATTTCAAAATATCGCAGCGCAAAGCCAGTTCGCTGGCCCCTAACGGGACATACGCCAACGGCGCCTCCCGAAACGGGGACTCCACCAGCGTGCCGCAGGCGTTCAGATTTTCCCAATCCTTTCCGGGGTTCAAACGCCCTTCCTCGACGGCTGTTTGATAAAGCCTCGTGCCCGGATAAGGAGTCGCGTTGTTGAACCGGACATAATCCAGGTCCATCTCTTTGGCCAGCCTGTAAGCGGCCGCCCTCTCTTTACGCGTCTCGGTCGGAAGCCCAAGAATGAATGTCCCCGATATCTTAAACCCGAACTTTTTGGCCAGGGCGACCCCCCGTTTGATATCTTCGACGGTCTCACCCTTATTGATCAGCTTCATCAGGCGTTCAGAAGCGGTCTCGATCCCGAAATTGATCACCCGAAAACCCGATTCCCGCATGGCCGCAAGCATCTCTTCATCCACCGCGTCTCCGCGCGCCTGGCAGTCAAACAAGGCTTTTTTATGAAGGCCGCGCCTTCGGATCTCGCGGCAAAGGTCCATGACCCTCTGCTTGTTGGTAGAAAAGGCGTCATCCAGAAACGTCACGTAATTACGGTGATATTTGTTCACGATATCATCCAGCGTCTCGGTCACGATCTCCGCCGGAAAAAAACGGTACTTTCGTCCCGATATGCTGCGCTGAGAACAGAACGAGCAATCATACGGGCATCCGCGTGAACTGGTGATGAACCCCAGCTCGTAAGCCGATGAATGCTGTTCGAAAAGAAAATACGGGAACTTGGAAAGTTTGGTGACATCCGGCAAAGGCGCGGGCGGGTTATGAACGAACCCTCCGTTGCGGCGGAACGACAGCCCCTTGATATCTGAAAAATCCTGACCGTTTTTCAGGCGGTCATAAAGGACGGGGATCGTCTCTTCCGCCTCCCCGCGTATGGCGACATCGACATTGGGATTCTGAAGGGCTTCCTCGGGAACAACGGTCGGATGGATACCGCCGAACAGCACTTTGCTGTCAGGAAACTTCTCCTTGATGACGGATGCGATCTCCTGCCCGCGCTTGATGCTGGCCGTCATGCATGAAACCCCGAAGATGTAGGGCTTCTCCATGTCCTTGACATACTCTTCCAGCAGATCATCGCACGGACCGACGACCTCTTCGTCCAAGATCCTGACCTTTTTGCCGGCATCCATCAAAGCGCCTGCGAGCCAGCCGATGCCGATCGGAACGCTCAAGGGCACATAACGGGAGAACCCCCCGAGTTTTTTCAAACGGTTATAGCTTGGGCTGATAAACAGCATAAGTCCCCTTTGTCTGTTTCTTGCGTTTTAAATGAAATTCACATGCATCGGCATATCGCCCGACGGGCTTTCCGGGACGCGTCCCTGCGTCTTAAGCTCCCAGAGATACTCGTTCACCTTATGCTGAAGGCACAGCGCCCCGCACATGGTCCGGGCGTCGAAACGGTCAGAAGCGATCTCGTTGATGACCTCCCAATAGCGCTCGCTCTGCCAGATCTCTTTGAAAGAACGTTCCGCGATGTTGCCGATGTGATATTTTTTATATTTATTGTTAAAAAGCATGCCGCACGGGGCGACCAGCCCGGAACCGGAAAGCTGGATAATGAACGGCGGGCCGTAACAGTGCCGATAGACACGCTTGCCGCCGCTTAGGATCTTGGACCACTTGGCCTTGACCAGATAATCCCCCGAGGACAGCTCTTCAGCTTTTTTCAAAAGGCTGGTCAGGTCAAAATATTTGCTGTAATCGACCCCCAGGGAGCCTTCTTCATCGTCGCTGCAGTGTTTGATCACAAGATAATCCACACCCAGTTCCCTGCCGAGCTCCGCCAGCGGCATGATCTGGTCAGCGAAATCCGGTAAAAGGACCATCTGAAGGCCCAGCGTGACTTGCAGATTCTTTCTTTTTTTGATCTCAACACATCGTCTGATCGTCTGACAGACCTTGTCAAAATTCTCTTCTCTGCATCCCATGATCTTGGCATACCGGCTTCGTTCTCCGGCGGACATATTGAACCGCAAATATGTCAGGGCAGGCAGCAGGTCTTCCAGCTCATCATCTTTTAAAAGATAGCCGTTGGTGCCCAGGGCCATATCCAGGCCGTTCTTCTTGCCCCTTAAAAGCGCGTCCTTCAGATAAGGAGAGCACGTACTTTCACCGTCGCTGACAAAGCTGATGGCCTTGACCCCGATCTGAGCGGCGTCATCCAGAAAACGGAAGATCACGTCTTTGGTCATCTTCTTTTCATCGTTGGCCTGCAACTGTCCGTAACAGTAAACGCAGCGGTAGGTGCAGCGGCGGGTCAGGGCGCAATCGATGGTGATCGGCGCGACGCGCTCCCCTCGTAACCAGGCATCCACGCGGTCCTTGTGCCAGGCCAGTTTGTGCCCGTCCAGGATGATCTTGGGATCCGGCTCGTTCATCAGGGTCTGGCTCCTTTTCGGATCGCGGTCTGCGTTTCGCGTGAAAAACGCCCGTCCTCTTTTTCCTGCTTGGTGAAATACTGATCGCGCACGAGACGGACATAGCCTTTAACGACTTTCAGAAATGACGGGAATGACACCGCGCTCGACCGGCCGCTCTCTCTTAAGCCCAGCCGGTAAGGGACCTCCGCGAACAGGTATCCTTTTTTCACCGTTCGGATCAGAATGTCCGTCTGAAAAAAGAACCCGCTGTTGCGCGAAGAGATCTCCTTAAGGACCGCCTTGCGGTAAAGGATCGTCCCGTTAGTGTAGTTGAAATTCACCAAAAAGGTCGTGTTGATGATGAAGCGGTAAACGAAAGAAAGAAGGTTGCGCAGCCACGGCCTCGCTTCACGGTTGAAGATGAACGGGATCACGATATCCACATGCTCAAGCAATTTGAAATACCGGAAGATCTCTGCCGGATCATTTTCATTATCCCCAGGCAGCATCACGACGGCTTCCGCGCAGGAGGCGTCCACCCCGTCCCAGAACGAGGCGCCGATGCCACGCGGTGTTTCATGGCAGACCATGCGGATGCGGGAATCCCTCTGCATGAACGAACGGACACGCTTCTCGGTCTCATCCGTGCTTCCGTCATTGATCACAATGACCTCTCCGTTGATCCCGAAATGGTCCAATCCTTTCAACGTATCAGAAAGGGCGTGTTCAATATTGTCCTGCTCATTAAGGGCCGGCATGACGACCGACAGATCTCTTTGCTCCATAAACCATCCTGTTTTTAGACTGCTCAAATGAAATTCACATGCGTTGGCGGATTTCTTAGCTCCCAAAGGTATTTATTCACTTCATCCATACGGCAGTTCACGCGGCAGGTCGAGACATCCAAAGCCTCCTCCACCCACTTAAGCGATTTTTTGCGTTTCTCGCCTTCCCATATCTCCTGAAATGTCTGCTCATAGATATTGCCGTAAAGGAACTGTTCATCACCCAAATAGACACTGCAGCCCCACACATTGCCTTCAGCGTCGATATAGGACCAGAACGGCAGGCCCAAACAGCGGTCATAATGCTTCTCCGCCTCATCCCATTTTTTCATGGTGCGGATCCGGAAGATCACATTGAACTTCTCAGAATTCAGAACCTGCAGGTCTTTTTCCAGATATTCATAATCGCTGTAGCGGATCCCGCTGTACTTGTGCGTCTTGCTTTTGGGGTGCTGCGAGTAAGGCTTAACCACCAGATAATCCAGCCCCATATCTTTAGCCAGCCGCGCCAGAGCGACCGCCTCATGGGCGTTGTCCGGTAAAAGCAGAAGCTGCAACCCCAGCGTGCAGCGATAACCATGGCGGCGGCGCAGATCAACGGCATAGGCAAGGTTTTTCATCAGATGATCATAATCATCCTCACGGCACTGATGGATCTTGGCATACGTTTCTTTGGTCGCGCCGTTAACGCTGACCTTGATCCATTCGGTCACTCCCAAAATTTGATCTGCGATCTGCGGTTTCATCAAAGTGCCGTTGGTGGTCACCGCCACATCAATGCCGCTCTGTTTCGTGTGAGAAATGATCTCGCCGATATCTTTATGAAGGAACGGTTCTCCTTCTCCGGCATACATGATGCTTTTAACGCCCAGCCGCCCGAATTCCGTAAGACGCTCCTTCAAAAGGGCCGTCTCTAAAAATTTCGGCCGGTATTCCATAAAATCCAATCCGCAGTACGTGCAGCGATGGTTGCAGGACCCGGCGGGGCTGACCTCCATGTAGATCGGATAAACGGTCTTTCCTTGAAGCCAGGCATGAACGCAGGGCACATGATAGATCAATTTATGGCTGTCGATCCGGTATTTATCCATTGCTTTTCTGCTCCTGCATCAGGCAGTCCACCAAATGATGGCAGATCGAAAGATGCACGATCTCCACATGGCCGTAGCGGAAAGACGGCACGTAAAAATTCACGTCGCCCATCGCCCGCAAAGGATTATCGGCAGCAAACCCGGAAAGGGTGATCACTCCCATCCTGTTTTTACGGGCGGCCGCCGCCCCCCGTAAAATATTTTCAGACTTTCCGGAACTGCTGATGGCG
>ERZ795055.1547-NODE-1547-length-18399-cov-4.708570_pt1 | contig 18399 bp, 20 predicted proteins | sample MGYA00375139_ERZ795055 | MGnify/ENA primary metagenome ERZ795055 (study PRJEB30184, sample SAMN05720283) | anaerobic digester metagenome | isolation source: active sludge of municipal wastewater-treating anaerobic digesters | place: USA | collected 2015-01-23 ... | reverse complement strand
CAGCGCGAGCCAGGCCGGCGTGATCAAGCGCAAGGACAGGCCCGCCGCCAGGACAAGGACAACCCAGACAATATTCCGCAGATACTTCATGCGTCATTACACTTTCACCCATCGGGCGGAATTACTTTCAAAACGGCGCAGCACGGTTCAGACGCAACGCGCCCGCACACGACCGCGGCAGCGTGCCGGCAACGCAGCAGACGGGTCCTACACTCTGGCGGAGGATGACCGAGCTTCCGCCGTTTCGCACCGTTTAGATCTTGCCGCCGTAGATCGCGCGGACGCCGAGCGCCTCTTCGATCCTGAGCAGCTGGTTATACTTGCACACGCGGTCGGTCCGGCACAGGGACCCGGTCTTGATCTGGCCCGCGTTGGTCGCGACCACGATGTCGGCGATCGTCGAGTCTTCGGTCTCTCCCGAACGGTGGGAGACCACGGCGGTATATCCCGCCTCTTTCGCCATCTCGATCGCGTCCAGGGTCTCCGTCAAGGTGCCGATCTGGTTGACCTTGATCAGGATCGAGTTCGCGATCCCCTTGTCGATCCCCGTCTTGAGCCGTTTCGTGTTCGTGACGAACAGGTCGTCGCCGACAAGCTGCACCTTGCCGCCGAGCGCGTCGGTGAGCTTCTTCCAGCCGTCCCAGTCGTCCTCGGCGAGGCCGTCCTCGATCGAAACGATCGGGTATTTCTTCACCCAATTCGCATAAAATTCGATCATCTCGTCGGCGGTCTTCTTCGGTTTCGCCTCCGCCTCGAGGATGTAGAAACCGTTTTCATAGAACGAGCTGGACGCGGCGTCGAGCGCCAGGAAGATGTCCTTGCCCGCCTTAAAGCCCGCCTTCTCGATGCTCTGGAGGATGACTTCGACCGCCTCTTCATTGGACTTGAGGTTCGGCGCGAACCCGCCCTCGTCCCCGACGGCGGTTATATCGCCTTTGTCGTGCAGCACCTTCTTCAGGGAATGGAAGACCTCGGCGCCCATCCGGAGCGCTTCTTTAAACGAGGAGGCCCCCTTCGGCATGATCATGAATTCCTGTATGTCGACGTTGTTGTCTGCGTGCGCCCCGCCGTTCAATATATTCATCATCGGGACAGGCAGGACCTTGCCGTTGACGCCGCCGATATACTTGTAGAGCGGCATGCCGAAGGCAGCCGCGGCCGCTTTCGCCGCGGCCATCGACACGGCCAGTATCGCGTTCGCGCCGAGCCGGCTTTTGTTCTCGGTGCCGTCGAGCTCGATCATCAGCGCGTCGAGCCCCACCTGGTCTGAGGCGTCGCAGCCCTCTATCTTCGGAAATATCTCATCGATGACGTTCCTGACCGCTTTCTGCACCCCTTTGCCGAGATAGCGCTTCTTGTCGCCATCCCTGAGTTCGACCGCTTCATGCTCGCCGGTCGATGCGCCGGACGGCACCGCGGCGCGGCCCATCACGCCGGATTCAAGGACGATGTCGACCTCGACCGTCGGATTACCGCGCGAATCAAGTATCTCTCTCGCTTTGACATCAACAATACCGGTCATACCCTCTCCCCTTTCTCTGCGAGCCGTCGGCGATAGACCGCGGCTTTAGGTTCGAACTGCGTCAGGATCGGCCGAGCGGCCGCCGCACAGTCGGAAATGAAAACGAATAACCGTTTCACTTTTATTACAGATAAATTATTATAGGCAACGATACGGGGAAGTCAACCATATTATAAAGAGGGACTCCATCCATGCGCGGTATTTCACATACGCTTCACATCCTCATCGCCGCGGCGGCGCTGGCCGTATCCGGCTGCACGACCACGACGACGGTCGTCGAGGACAAGCCTTTCGATTCCGTCTTTGACGTCAAGAGCAATCCGGCGCCGCCGCCGAAGAAGAATCCGGAGGGGATGGTCAAACAGGCGGTAACGGGAACGAAGGTCTTCGGCGCGACGGCTGCGTCCGCCGCGGGCTCGGCCGCCCGAGGCGTCGGCGGCGGGGCGTCGTGGGTCGCCGGCGAGTTCATGCGCCCGCTGAATTCGCTGCGCGAGGGGATGATCGACACGTTCGGTGTGGCGGAAAAAGCCCCGAAAAAGTGATCCGCACAAGATACGACAGTCCGGCAGGAAGTCAATATCAGGTCTTTTCACCGGGGACCTGCTGAAAACGCGGGGGATAACTCAATCCTTTTTCGCGCGGGAGAGCAGCTCTTCGACCTTCTCCATGAGGCATTTCGGTTCGAACGGCTTGGAGACATACGCATCGGCTCCCTGATCGATGCCTGTCTTCTTATCCGCATCCTGCGAACGGGCGGTCAACATCACTATCGGGACGCGCGCAACGGTCGTGTTTTTCCGCAGTTCGCGGCACACGTAATACCCGTCATGCTTGGGAAGCATGACGTCGAGAAGGATGAGGTCCGGCCTCTCTGACAAGGCCTTTTCGAGCCCGTCCTGGCCGTCGTACGCGCACACAACCTCGTACCCTTTGCATTCGAGCCTGAACTTCAGCGTCTCGACGAGATCAACTTCGTCATCGACCACCAGTATTTTATATGCAGCCATCGCTCATCTCCCTCTCATGTTCGCATCGTGGGGCATTATAGCACCATCGTCCGCAAAGACAACGTAAAACAGGCCGGCCGCATTTCATTTTTTTGTTGATTGTTTCGCTCGCGGCGTATATATTTATATCGAACAAAAAGTCGGGGCGTGTCGTCTATACTGTCGTAAGGTTAACTGAACGGAACTGACACGAGCAGGTATAAAAAAGGAGGATGTCATGGAAAAGAAAGCGCCTTTGTTCGGTATGATGGCAGTGCTCGTCGTCGCGGCGGCGTTGATCGCGGCGCCGGCGATTAAAGCGCAGGATAAGGCCGACATGCCGCCTGCAGAGACAGCGGAGTCGGACGTCGACAATCTGAAAGCGATCCAGGGAGAAGTAGCCGCCGTTGACGTCAAGGAGAACACGGTCACCGTCAAGGATCCCAAGAACACCGACGTGAAGACGAATACCACCATACTCCTGATCGATCCGAAGACAACCACGATCTGGGGCGAGTTCGACGAGATCAAGCTTTCCGATCTCGCGGTCGGGACCAAGATCGCCGGCGAATACAAGATCAACCCGAACAAATCGAACACCGCGACGTATCTGGAGATCATCACGGAAGAAGAGGCGGAAATGCCCGCTGCTGAAGAAGCGGTGCCTGCGCCCGTCACCCCGGAAACGCCGGTAGAATAGCATCTCAACATCGGAAAAAATGCGGCAGGGAAACCTGCCGCATTTTTTTATCGCCATGCGCGTCGGCCTCACCTACAACCTAAAGAAACAGACCGTCCGCTGCGACGGTTCGCTGAACGACCATGAAGCGGAATGGGACGATCAGGAGACCATCGACGCGATCATAAGCGCAATCTCGCGGCACCATACGGCTATCCCGATCGAGGCAGACCTAGGGGCGTTCGACGCGCTGAAACGGTCGCGTCCGGACATCGTATTCAACATAGCGGAAGGCGCCGGCGGCCCGCACCGCGAGGCGTGCATCCCCGCGATGCTCGAAATGCTCGCGATCCCGTATACCGGCTCCGATCCGACGACGCTCGGCATCTGCCTTGACAAAGGCCGGACCAAGGAAGCGCTCCAGTATCACCGGATACCGACGCCCGCCTTCGAGCTGCTCGAGTCGGCCGACGCGTGCGATCGATGGCGCAGTTTCCCCGCCATCGTCAAGCCGCTCTGGGAAGGTTCGTCGAAAGGGGTGCGCAACTCGTCGTTCGTCGCCACGCCGGATGAGCTCCGGCTTGAGACCGAGCGGATCGTCGAAGCGTACCGGCAGCCGGCCATAGTCGAAGCGTTCCTTTCCGGCCGCGAATTCACCGTGGCGGTGATCGGCAACGGCGCCGGCGCGCGAGCCCTGCCTGCCGTCGAGATCTCGTTCGACTCGCTGCCGCCCATGGCCCACAAGATATACTCGTACGAAGCGAAGTGGGTGTGGGACGTTCCGGGCAAACCGCTCGACATATTCTCCTGCCCCGCGCAGGTCGACGCGCAGCTAGGCAGACGGATCGCGCAAACGGCCCTCGACGCATTCCGCGCTTTACGTTGCCGCGATTGGTGCAGGATCGACATTCGCCTCGACGATGACTGCGCTCCGAATATCATCGAGCTCAACCCGCTGCCGGGAATCCTTCCCAAACCCGAGGACAACTCGTGCTTCCCAAAAGCCGCCCGAGCCGCAGGGATGGATTACGCCGCGCTTATCAACACCGTCCTGAACACCGCGCTGCAGCGCTGCAGACTGCTCGATCCATCACCGTCCGCGCGCTGACGAATCACACCCCGCGCATCGCGCCCGCCCAAGCGAACAATAAAAAAATGATGCGCATTTTTCAAAAAGGGAGTTGCGCGTTTTCATCTCGATGCGTATAATATCACCAAACATCAAAAGGAAACGGATGTTATGAGTGCGTGTACGCAATCTGACAGATGCGCCGCGGCAAACGATACGCTGACGATACGCAGCGCAACGGACAGCGACAAGAAATTCATCGGCGCGATGCTCGCCGAGACCAACGCGTTCACCTCGGAAGAAACCGCCTGCGCGCTCGAACTGCTCGACATCTACCTCACGAATCCGCGCCAAACCGATTACGATTTTTTTTGCGCTGTCACGCCTGATAACACGCCGCGCGGCTACGTGTGCTACGGCAAAGCGCCGTTCACGGACGCTGTCTTCTATCTCTACTGGATCGCGGTGCACCCCGACAGCCAGGGCACCGGTGTCGGACATATGCTCATGCTGCATCTCGAGAAACTGCTCGCCGCGCAGAACGCGCGCATGCTGCTGATCGAGACCGCGTCCAAGCAGACATACGAGAACACGCGGAAGTTCTATCTGCGCAACGGATTCAGCGAATACTCGCGAATCAAGGATTTCTACCGGGTCAGCGATGACCGCATCACCTACGGGAAAGCGTTGCCGGCAGATACGCAGACGGTGATCAGGACCGGAATCGTCCGGCGCACAATGTCATGAACGAAAAAAATCGTTGCCGAAGCAAGGAGGATGAAACCATCATGGGCCAGGACGACTACCCGGCGCGTAGTTCCGATAAAGAAACGATCTCGCAACAGTGGAATGATTGGACGTGGCAATTAAAGAACCGCATTACCAGCTTTGATCAGATCGAAAAGCTGCTCCCCCTGACCCCGCAGGAAACACTCGGCATCAAGAGCGTAAAAAAGAGGATGCCGATGGGAATCACCCCCTATTTCTTTTCGCTTATCAACCAGAAGAACCCGAACTGCCCGATACGCAAGCAGATCATACCCCGGATCGAGGAACTCGACGTTTCGCCGCACGACCTCGTCGACCCCTGCGGCGAGGACGCGCACTCCCCCGTCCCCGGGCTGGTCCACCGATACCCCGACCGCGTCCTGTTGATGGTCACGGACACCTGCGCGACCTATTGCCGCTACTGCACGCGGGGGCGGCTGGTCGGCAAGAAGGAAGACATCCTCTCGGAAAAAGGGCTCGAAGATGCGTACAAGTACATAGCGGCAAATAAAAAGATCCGCGACGTCCTGATATCCGGCGGCGACCCGCTGATGCTCTCTGACGAGAAGATCGAATCGATCCTCAAGAACATCACCGCGATACCGCACGTCGAAATGGTGCGCATGGGGACGCGCGCGCCCGTTACCCTGCCGATGCGGATCACCGACGAGCTCGTGCAGATGCTCAGGAAATATCATCCGCTCTGGCTTTCGATACACTTCACGCATCCCAAAGAGATCACCGACGACGTGCGCAAGGCGTGCACGAAACTTGCCGACGCGGGCATACCGCTCGGGAGCCAGACTGTCTTATTGAAAGGGATTAACGACAGCACCTATATAATGAAGAAACTGCTGCACGAGCTGATCAAGATCCGGGTGCGACCCTATTACGTCTACCAGTGTGACCTTGCCGTCGGGACAGAACACTTCAGGACGCCCGTCTCCGCCGGCATAAGCATCGCCGAAAAGCTTCGCGGACACACCACCGGATACGCCGTGCCGACATTCGTCGTTGACGCGCCCGGCGGCGGCGGAAAGATACCGGTCTTCCCCGACTATGTGGTCGCGTACCGTAAAGGCAAGATGGTGCTCCGTAATTTCCAGAACAAGCAGTTCTCGTACTTCGACCCCGGCACCGAAAAAGACGCAGGCGTGCCGGCCCCGAAAGACGCCAAGATCCTCGTATGAGCACCGTCGACCTCTTGATCGCGTGGGAGTGGGAATACGATCACCATTTCATCCAGCTCCTGAACAACGAGTGCGTCAGGCAGGGGATATCAACCTACCTCATCTACCCGTTCAATATCGACGAGACATTTCAGAAGATCCGCGCAGGCGAGCTCCAGTTCCGCATACTCTACGACCGGGCATCGGACAGCGACGAACGGTTCCTCCCGCTCGTTGACCTCGCGAAAAAAATGGACGCCGGCATGATCAACGAGTTGAGCAACAGCCTTCGCGCCATGGACAAAGCCACGATGCATCTCGAGTTCCTGACGCACGGCATACATGTCCCGTATACCGTTATCCTCTCGCCGTATGAAAAAGAACCGATCCTCAAGATAACCGAGCTCGAAGGACTCGGCAGGCCATTCATCATCAAGCCGGCGAACGGCGGCGGCGGGACCGGCGTCGTCGTCGGGGCAGAGACCCTGCACGACGTCATAGAGACTCGCAAACAGTACGGCAGCGACAAATATCTCCTTCAGGAGCAGATCGTCCCCGCCGATGTCGACGGGAAAAGGGCGTGGTTCCGCGTCTTTTTCTGCTGCGGCAAGACCGTCATTTGCTGGTGGGACGACCGGACGCATATTTACGAGCCGGTCACAGCCGAGCAGGAAGCGCAGTATAAGCTCGAGCGGCTGCATGTCATCGTCCGCAAGATCGCAGACGTCTGTAAACTCGATTTCTTTTCGACGGAGATATGCAAATCTGTCCGAGGACAATTCGTCTGCGTCGACTACGTCAATGACCCGTGCGACATGCGGCTGAAATCGGTGTTCGCGACCGGCGTACCGGACGACATCGTCCGGACGTTCATAGGGTGCATCATCTCTCACGTATACGCGCTGCTTCCGCAGAAAGAAGCAAAAAAATGATAACGACAGTCCTGTTCAGCAGCGGCAAGATCTCGTTCAACCTCCCGCGCGAAATGGTAGCGCCCGCGATCGCGCAAAGCGGCAGCCACGTATGGGCCGATTTCTCGAAGCCCGACAACGACGAGATCGCGATGCTCGACGAAGTCTTCCATTTTCACCCCTTGGCTATCGGCAACTGCCTCGCCGCTGGTGCTGCGCCGCATGTGATGAACCTCGACGACTGCGTGTTCGTATCGCTCGCCATATTCGACTACGACGCCCGTCAGAAAAAGATGCTGAGCTACCCGCTGCACCTCTTTATCGGCGGACAGCACCTCATTACCGTCCACCGCGACGACCTCCCGGTGCTCGGCGAGGCGTTCGAGATCATCAAACAGAACCCGGCCGCAACGCTTGGCGCGGGAGCCGATTTCGCGGCGTACACCATCCTCGGCCTGGTCGCCGACCATTACGTCGCACTGCTGGAAACGATCGGTGACAGGATCGATAAGAACGAGGAGCATGTCTACTCGGCAAAGGCGCACGACGTTTCGCTCGAGCTTTTCAAACTGAAGAAGGAGATACTATTCCTGCGTAGGACGATCGCCCCCTTGCGCGACGGCGTGCTGCGTCTGACCAGGGAAGATATCTCCGTCATCTCGCCTAAAGTGAAGATCTACTTTCACGATATCCATGAACGGCTGTACCGCATCTGCGAGACGATAGACACGTTCAAGGATATCGTGCTCAGCACGCAGGACCTGCAGCTGTCGCTGATCTCGCATAAGACTAATCAGATCGTCAAGACGCTGACGGTCATAACGACGGTTATCATGCCGCTGACGCTGCTCAGCGGGATCTATGGGATGAACGTACGGCATCTGCCGCCCGAGCTGGAGTGGCGGCACGGGTTCTATACGATCCTGGGAGCGATGGGAGTGATCGCGCTGATCAGCCTTGCGATCTTCAAGAAAAAGAAGTGGTTTTAGCCCGCATCAGGCATTCTTGCCTATCAGGCTCAAGAACTCCATACGCGTGCTCCGGTCGTTCCGGAAAGCGCCGAGCATCGAGCTGGTAACCGCAATCGCGTCACGCTCCTCGACCCCGCGCATAGCCATGCACAGGTGCAACGCCTCGATGACGACCCCGACCCCGAGCGGCTGAAGCGCATCCATAATGCAGTCGGCGATCTGGATCGTCAGCCGTTCCTGGATCTGCAGCCGGCGGGAGTGGATCTCGACGATCTCAGGAAGCTTACTCAATCCGATCAGCTTTCCCTTTGGCAAGTACGCTATATGACATCTTCCGTAAAATGGAAGGAGATGGTGCTCGCAGAGCGAGAAAAGCCGGATATCCTTTAAGACGACCATTTCATTGTATTGTTCTTCAAAAACAGCCCCTTCGAGGATCGACTTTACATCTTTGCGATATCCACTCGTCAGGAACCTCATAGATTCCTCGAATCGAGCCGGTGTTTTTAGAAGGCCGCTCCGTTTTGGATCCTCCCCGACCTGGGAAAGCATTTCTGTCACAAGCTTCTGCATGTAACCCCGCTATGTGAGTATTTACAATACGCTGTTGTACAATAACTTAACAAACGATTCGCTGTATCACGGAAAAGTAAAAGGCGAGTCACTTCGCCTTGCAGGAAATAAAAAGAGCCGATTAAAGGTGTCGTGAGGCTTCAGGCCTCTCGCTTCGGCAGCCCAACTACCGTATCGCGCCGATCCCGGTATGATCGCTCGGATTATCCATCCGTGCTGTATCTACCGCACTTCTACGCCGGCTCGATTTAGGCTTGCGGCTTTGCGCCCCATACTTTCATATGGTTTGCCTTTATCGGCTCTAGTGTTATTATAGGGCAAAACCTTTTTTTTGTCAAGAGCAAAAACGAGATCGTTCCCCATAAAGACAGAAAGCCTGTATCGCTCAAATCGAACGATACAGGCTTCTGCGTCTATGCTGTAACTTACTTACCTTCTTCTCCCGCAACGATCTTGCCGCTGTTATCGGCAACCTTGACGGACGACTCTCCAGCGCCAAAGAGCATGCGGCCCGCGCTGTCAAAAAAACCTTTGACGCACTCGCCTGCCGTCTTCGCCGCGCCGACCGTAACATCACCGGTCGTTTTGCCCATGCCTTCGACGACCGTCCCGGTCTCTTTCATGAAACCGGTAAAGGCATCGCCGGTCGTCTTGCCGGCATTGACTGTCGTTTCTCCTGCCCCGCCGAGGTTTTTGTTCATGTCTTTCTCGTCGTACACGACGCTTCCCGACTGTTGTTCTTCCGCCGCAGGTTGCTCAACCGGCGCCTTTGTGACGGGCATCTTTCTCTTTACGGCCTTCTTTTCGTATCCGCCCGCACACGCCGTGCCGATCATCCCGGCTACGACAAGAACCGACACAATAACAGCAACAAGCTTCTTCATGAATTCCTCCGCTTACTTCGTCTCGGGTTTCGCTTCGGTCGTCTCGACGGCGGCCGCTTCGCCTTGGCCCATGATCGCGCCGCCGGTCTTCTCGACGATCTCTTCTGTCGTCTCGCCAGCGCCCGTCACGATACGGCCGGCCGTGTCAGCCGCGCCCTTGGTGTGCACGCCGCTGTTCTTCCCGCTGCCGGTCGCCATTTCGCCGATGTTCTTCCCGGCGCCTTCAAGCGATGCGCCGGCACCTTCACAAATACGGCCGGTCGTGTCTGCAGCGCCTTTCGCATGGCATGCCAGGTTCTTTCCGGAAGCCGTTGTGATATCACCTGTCTGCTTGCCGACGCCTTCGAGAGACTCACCAGCGCCAACGCCCATCCTGCCGGTCTGATCAGCTGCGCCCTTCATCATGCAGCCAAGGGTCTTGCCGGCGCCAACCGCTATCTCGCCCGTCGTCTTGCCGGCGCCTTCGATGATCGTTCCGCATTCCTTAAAGAAACCCCACACGCAGCAACCAAACGTCTCGCCGGCATTCTTTGTCGCTGTTCCCATCCCGGCAAGGTTCTCGTTCATTTTCGGCTCAGAATAAGGGATGCTCTTATGGCACTGTCCGCAGCTCGCGCACGGACCGCACTCAGCAGCCTTAACGCCGCACTCCTTAGCCGCAACTTCTCCGCCACCGGCCAAAACAACCTTTGCCATACTAAAAACGCACAACGCTACTACGAACAACGCAAGAAACCTTTTCATCCAACTCCTCCTTGATTTGGTTTTTCTTACCCGGTCACTTTGTTTCCTTCTTCACGACTACTATTACTCGACAGGTACATCAGGCGGGCGAAAGCGCCTTATCCCAACAATCCCCACAACCGCCCGGCATCCTTGAAAAATCCCAACACACAGCAAACTGTTGTCTGAGCGGCGTTACCCAACTGCGTACCAAAGCAGCCGAGATTATGCATTAAACACGCTCCATCCAACAGAGCGGTCCCATGATTTTTCCCGCACACCCCGCACTGCTGTTCCATTGCCTGGCCATGGCTGCTGTCATGCTGTCCGCCTTTGGCATGAATGTGACAGCAACCTTCACCGCCGCAGGTACCGTCGTTGTGCCCGCACTGAACGGTAGGCTCCACTGCCTTTACCGGCCTTTCATCGCCACCAGCCAAACAAATCCCCGCCACGCCAACGACGCACAACGCCACCACAAGGAAAGCAAGAACCTTTTTCATAACAGCCTCCTTTTTGTTTGTTTTCGAGTAGATTATTACCGAAACCTGAAAAAATGTAAAGTTTTATTTTGCTTCCCCGTCATCGCACGAATGCTGCGAAACAGGAGAGCGCATTTTTTCAGACGTTTATTCTTTCTTCCCTTCGACGTTCTTCACCGCATCGCCGACGATCTCCTGCGATGAAACGCCTGCTCCTTCGACGATCTTGCCGGTGCTGTCTGCTGCTCCTTTTCCGACTTCCGTCGCCGTCTTTGCCGCCCCTTCAACGATCTCGCCGGTCGTCTTCCCCGCGCCCTCGACGATAACGCCGCCCTCTTTCAGCGCGCCTCCCGCAACCTTGCCCGTGGTCTCACCGGCGCCGGCGACCGTCTTGCCGGCCTTCTTGAGGCCCTTGTTAACTTTCGATTCGGCCTTGCCCATCCCGCAGCTACCGCAGGCGGCAAAGACAATACCGGAATACCCGGCCACAAACGCAACCGCTATCACCACTGCCAATACTTTCTTCATACAACACCTCCTTATTTTTTTACTGTTGGCTAAATGCTACACAAATTCCCGGCGCATGTCTAACGAAAAATGGATCAGGCAAACATAATTAACGCGATTATCTCGCCATCGACCCTGAACTTTCCGAGAATGTGAACAGTAAGACAACAGCCGCAGAAGAAGGCCCCATGCAGGCGGTCATCCGGAATCACGCATTCCCTTGCGCAGGACCGCGTCGCAGGATGAGAGAACGCCGCCGCTCATAGCCGGATCCTCCTGTCTTTTTCATATATGTTGGCGCTGGTAATGCAGTATAATCCGACGATTGAGCAATATAACAACAGCGCAAGGAGGATCATGCATGTGCCTGGCAGCGCCGATGCAGCTTATCAATATTGACGGAGAGACGGGAACCGCCCGAATGAACGCGGTCCGGCAGGCGGTCGACCTTTCGCTGATCGAGAGCCCCGCGGTGGGCGACTACGTGATCGTTCATGCCGGCTTCGCCATCGAAAAGCTCGACCGGAAACGGGCCCGGCAGATGTTCAGGGCTCTTAACACGCTGATCGAAAGGCGCGCCCGGCATGAAAAAGCATGACAGCGCTCATCACTCGATGATCCGCGCCCTGATCGAGCGCATCAAAACGCTGCCCGTCCCGGGAGAGGGCGTTACTTTCATGGAGGTGTGCGGAACGCACACGATGGAGATCGCGCGCGCCGGTTTAAAAAAAATGCTCCCGCCTCATATCCGTCTCACATCCGGCCCCGGCTGCCCCGTCTGCGTCACGCCGATCTCCTACGTCGACAAGGCGATCGCCCTGTGCCGGGAGAAAAACTGCGTCGTCACCACCTTCGGCGATATGTTCCGCGTCCCGGGGACAGCGTCGTGCCTTGAGCGGGAACGGGCGCGGGGCGCCGACATACGGATCGTCTACTCGCCGATCGAATCGGCGCGGGTGGCGCGGGACAACCCCGGCAAACGTGTCGTATTCCTTTCCGTCGGCTTCGAAACCACCACGCCCGGTATCGCCGCGACGATACTGCACGCCGGCGACGCTGAGATCCGTAACCTGTTTTTCCTCTGCGCGAACAAGACGGTGCCTCATGCGATGGACGCTCTCCTCGCGGGAGGCAAGGCCGCTCTCGACGGATTCCTGTGCCCGGGGCATGTCAGCGCGATCACCGGCTCTCTTCCCTATCGCGCCATTGCCGCCCGGCACAACGTCCCCTGCGTCGTCGCGGGGTTCGAGCCGATCGACGTCGTGCGGGCGATCGCTATGCTTCTCGTGCAGACAGCCGAGGGACGCCATGATGTCGAGATCGAATACGACCGCGTCGTGCGCCCCGAAGGGAATCGGAAGGCGCGAGATATTGCCGAGCGCGTATTCGAGCCGGCCGATGCAGAATGGCGCGGCATCGGCACCATCCCCGGCAGCGGGTTGCGCCTGCGAGGCAGCTTTGCGTGCGTCGATGCGGAACAAGTTTTCGACCTGTCGCATGTCGTATCCCGCGAACCGCGCGGCTGCCGGTGCGGCGAGATCCTCGCAGGGGCGATCCTGCCGCCCGCCTGCCGTCTGTTCGGAAAGAAATGCACCCCCGAACACCCGGTCGGCGCCTGCATGGTATCGTCCGAAGGGACCTGCGCCGCGTACTATACATACGAACAGTAAGGACATATATGGACACGATACTACTATCGCACGGCAGCGGCGGCAGGCGGACGCACGAACTCATCAAAAAGATCTTCGTCAGACATTTCGCCAACCCGGTGATCAAGCAGCTCAACGACGCGGCACTGCTGGCCATGCCTGCGGGCCGGATCGCCTTCACCACCGATGCGTTCGTGATCCAGCCTCTATTTTTCCCCGGCGGGGACATCGGTAAACTCGCCGTCTGCGGCACTGTCAACGACCTTGCCGTTTCCGGCGCGATCCCCCGGTATCTTGCCGCCGCCTTCATTATCGAGGAGGGGCTGCCGGTCGAGACACTGGAGAAGATCGTCAGGTCCATGGCCGCCGCCGGCCGAGCGGCCGGCATCCCGGTCGTCGCCGGTGACACGAAGGTCGTCGAGAAGGGGGCATGCGACAAGCTGTTCATCACGACCACGGGGATCGGCGTCGTGCCGCAGGGACTGCGGCTCGGTATCGACAGGATCCGCGCCGGCGACGCGGTCATTGTCACCGGCACGATCGGTGATCACGGCATAGCGGCGCTTTCCGCTCGCAAACAGCTCAGCTTCTCGACGCGCCTGCGCAGCGACTGCGCCCCGCTGAACCGCCTCCTGCAGAAAGCGCTTGCCGCCGAGCCGGGGATACGATTCATGCGCGACCCGACGCGCGGCGGCGTCGCGATGGTGCTTAACGAGATCGTCGAGGACCGGAGCTTCGGCATCGTCATCGAGGAAGATGCGCTGCCGGTGAGTGTCGGCGTCCGCGAGGCATCGCAAATCCTGGGGTTCGATCCTCTGCATATCGCGAACGAAGGGAAAGCGGTGCTGATCGTCAAGAGGCGCGAAGCGCAAACCGTATTGCGGGCGCTGAAACAAGAGCTCCTCGGCACGGATGCGGCCGTCGTCGGCGAAGTCACATCGCGGCCGGAAGGAAAGGTCATTATGCGGACGTCGGCGGGCGGAGAGCGGATCGTCGACATGCCGGTGGGCGAACAACTGCCGCGGATATGTTAGCGGCTCAACGCAGCCTTATCCGTCTCATCGGATAACTCGACATAGATGGGGTTGGAGAATATCCAGGGGCGGCGGTTGACATACACCTCGACGCGGTAGAAACCCGGGCCGCGCAGCGGGATCTCGATCCTGTCGGTCTCCGCTTCGTGGATCGGCCGGCCGTTGTGCACCACCTTGACGTACGTCTTCCTGTTCACCGAAACGCACAGCGTGTCGCCGGGCTGCGCCTTCAGCGTGTCACCCATGTGGAACGTGCGCTCGCCCCGCTTGACGTAGAAAGCGAAACCGGACGGATCTGCGAAAATATCGAATGAAAAGAAGAGGCGCCCGGCGCGGAGCGCTTCGACGACCTGCGCCTTCGACAGCTCGCGGGCGATGACATGGCAGTTAATCGTCTTGAGCATGACCTGGTAGGAGTCGATCTCCATACCGGGAAGGCCGTGGCTCTCGTGCGCGTCCGTACTGCCGATACCGACGGTTTTTCGCTTCATGAGAAGCCTGTCCCACCTCGCAAGCGCATCGGGCGAGATCTTGATGATCGAGCGGTAGAACTCGTCGGGGAACAGCGCGACGCCCTTTACCGCAAGCGACAGGAAATCCTCGTCGAGCATGTTCGCCTGCGTATTGTATATCTCGATCCCGTCGAAATCGCCGAACGACCAGTTCTTCCAACGATAATCTTTCGCGAAAGGATGGGCGATGAAGACAACGCCCTCCTGCCGGCGTATCTGCTCGACGACATACCGAGACGCCGTCCCCTTGATCGGCCGGGAGATACCGCAGACGAGGAGATGCCCCTCGTCGGTAGAGACCTCGTCGCCGATCAGCACCAGCGTCTTGCCGTACATCCCCTCTTTGCCGCCCTGCAGAGCGGCAAGAGAATTATGGTCTGAGACCAGCACGAAATCGAGCCCCAGGGCATTCGCGGTCCGGGCAAGCTTCTCGATGCTCCCTTTGTCCGCGGGATAAAAGGTATGCACGTGCAGCGCGCCGCGAAATTCTTTCATGCCGTCCCGGACCGGGGCCGGCTTCTCTTCGGCCGGCGCGCTCGTAAACTTGAGCATGCTGCAGCCTGCGGCAAGAACGGCCAACGCCGCGATCCCGGCGCTAATAGGTATTATACGAAACGATCTCATCTCTGCTCTTCCTCAGCCCTTCTGCCGCGCGGAACGCGCCGGCCTTCGCCGGATAGCCGACCGTCATCATCGAGACGATCTGCGCTTCAGCGGGTATCTTCAAGGTTCTCTTTACGGCAACCTCATCAAACGCACCGATCCAACAGGTTCCGATCCCCTCGCTCCGCGCGGCAAGGCTCAGGTGATCGAGCGCGATCGCGCAATCGATATCGACGCTGTTCCTGCTCCCGCCCATGGCCTTGTACGCCTTCTCGGGAAAACCGCAGGCGACGACGATCAGAGCGGCGCTGGCTATCCACTGCCGGCCTTTGCACGCCGGTACGAGGCTTTCCTTGGCCGCCTGATCGGCCACAATGATAAACCGCCACGGCTGCGCGTTCACCGCCGAGGGCGCAAGGCGCAGCGCGTCGACCAGCCGGACGACCGTATCGGCCGGCACCGGACCGGCGGCGTATTCACGTACGCTCCGGCGGGTCCTGATGGCATCGTAGACGTCCATACCGGCCTTTCCGTCACCGTTCAATAACGCAGCCGCGGCGCCTCAGCGGGCACGCATCGCAGCGCGGTTTCGGCCGACAAACGCTTTTGCCCAGCATGACGATCTGCGCGTGATAATCGTTATAGAGAGCCGTATCGACCGGGAGCCGCTCTGTAAAGAAGCGCTGTATCTCATCGTAGGGTTCGTCCCCTCCCAGGAAGCCGAGACGCCCGAATATCCGCTTCGTGTACGCGTCGACGACGAACACCGGCTTGCCGCCCGCATAGAGCAGGATCGAGTCTGCCGTCTCGGGGCCTATCCCTTTCACGCCAAGCAGCAGGCCGCGCAGTTCGGCGGGATCGCAGGAGAACATCCGATCGAAGCTCCCGCCGAAACGCGCGTCTACGAACGCGATGAACTCCTTAAGCCTGTCTGCCTTGACGGTATAGTACCCGCTGGCACGGATCAGAGCGGCAAGCCGCGCCGGCGGGATCGCCCGCAGCCGCGCCAAGGAAAGCGCGTGCGCGGCCTTCAGGCACCGGATCGCCTTCTCCACGTTCGTCCATGCCGTATTCTGCGTCAGGATCGCGCCGACGGCGATCTCCAGCGGCGTGTCGCCCGGCCACCAGCCCTGATGGCCGTGCGCTTTCTTCATCAGTCCGTATATGTCCAGCAGACGTTTGCGGTCGCGCACCTTCCACCCCGAGACAAAGATCATACATCTTATGAAGTCGCACCCGTAACGTAAAGAATAAAATGGCAAAGAAAATAGATGAGGCATCCGCTGCGGAAAATGGTATAGTAATGGCTTCCAAAGGAGCCCTGCATGAATACATACACATTTCGTATCACCGCCCTGGCGGTTTTCGCGTTTGCTTGCCTCATGGGGAGCGCCGTGCGCGCGGGAACGCCGGCCTCACAGCCGAAACTCTCCGCAAAAGAACGCCAGAAGCTCGATCAGGTGAAAAAAGAGATACAGGAATTCCCCCGGGCGAGCAACGATATCGCCGAATCGATGTTCGAGCAGGGCCAGATGCTCGATGAGCGGGGCCTTCTGGACGACGCACTTGTTCAATACAAGCACGCGGCGGCGCTGAAACCGGCCTTCGCCGACATGATCCATTACAACATGGCCATGATCTACTACAAGCAGGGCCTTATCGAGCAGGCGGCCGACGAGCTTGGCGAAGTACTCGCTCTCAATCCGTCATACGCCTACGCGCATTACCGCCTGGGGCTGATCGCGCTGGAACTGAACGATCTGCAGAACGCGGTCAACGAACTGGAAAGCGTCCTGAAGATCAACCCCGACCTCAGCGAGGCCTATTATTACCTCGGGCTCGCGCATGAAAAGGACGGCGGCAGCGCAGAGAAGGCGGTCGGTTATTACGCGAGCTACCTCGATGCGGCGCCCGCCGGCGAGAATGCCGCCGCCGCGAGAAAATCGATTGCAAAACTCAGCGGCAAGACGGGAATACCGCCCGCCAGCCGCGAAGAGATCGTGAAAGAAGACGAGGCCTCAGACCGGAGCCGGATAGGAACGGTGAAGGAGGAAGAGATCCCCGACAACGCCCTCGTCGAAGACGAGATAAAGGCCGACGAGCTGCGCGACAGACCTGTCGCCGCCGCCCTTCCCGCCGCTGACGCCGGCGATGACGAGGCAGCCGTTGCCGCGAGGAATATTGCGGCGGCCGAAGACAAAGCTGCGGCAGCTCCGGAGGAGCCTGCGGACACAGAGGGAACCGCGCCGCAACCCGGCAAAGACGACATACTGAAAACGTATACCGTCAGGGAGAACGAAACGCTTTGGATCATCGCCGGGCTGCCGGAAGTGTACGACAACGACAGCCTCTGGACATACATCTATGAAGCGAACAAGGATCTGTTGAGCAAGAACAAAAAACCGAAGGCGGGCATGGTCCTCAAGATCCCGCGGCTCGACCCGGCCGTCCTGGCAAAAAAGCCTGTCGCGCCGGCACCGGCGAAGAAGCCCTCCAATAAGAAGCAGCGCCGGCAACAACAAGCGAACCAGCAGCCGGTCGCAGACGAAGCCCCGCTGCACGTCGCGCCGAAAGAGCTGCCCGCACAGCACACGATCATAGAAGGCGAGACGCTCTGGATCATCGCCGGATACCCTGCATACTACAACGACGACACCATGTGGCCGGCGATCTTCGAGGCGAATAAGGAAACACTGAACGGCAAAAAACTGAACCTGCCCGCGGGCACCGTCATCACTATCCCGAAACTATCGCCGGCGCAGGCCGCCGCCGCGGCGAAACCGAAAACAACAAGCACCGCGCAGACAGGCCTCAACGGCGCAAAGAAGGTTACGCAAGGCACACAAGCGCCGGCTGCGCCGCAGCAATCCGGCTCCGCCCAAACGCCGCATAACCCCGTCTCCATGCTGTCAGCGGCCGTGCCGAACCCGACGAACATCATCGGCGCCTTCAGCAGCGCGGTTTCGTTTTGGGCCGACTCGGTCGGCGCAACGGTATCGCCGCCGCAGCTGCCGGCGGCCGCACCGAGATCGAAGAGACCCCCCGAGCCGGCGAAGAAGACCGTACCGCCCGCCGCAGCTGCAACGCCTGCGATCGCCGCACCGGCACAGCAGGAAAAACCGGCGGCGCTGACCGCGGCTGTCACTCCGGCGGCAGCGCCCGTCGAGGTGAAAGCGGGGATCACGCAGAACAAGCCGGTGACGGTTCCGGCGGCCGCCCCCGCACCGCAATTAGGAACGCCGGCCGTTGCGGAGAAAAAAGACGCGCCGGCGGGAAGCTCTCTTGCAGCGGCCAAGGAAACTCAGACGAAGGAAGAACCCAAAGCGAAAAAGAAAAGGCCCAAAAAACGCTCAAAGA
>ERZ795055.1546-NODE-1546-length-18399-cov-7.827137_pt1 | contig 18399 bp, 13 predicted proteins | sample MGYA00375139_ERZ795055 | MGnify/ENA primary metagenome ERZ795055 (study PRJEB30184, sample SAMN05720283) | anaerobic digester metagenome | isolation source: active sludge of municipal wastewater-treating anaerobic digesters | place: USA | collected 2015-01-23 ... | reverse complement strand
GCGGGTAATGAGGAAAACTCGTTAAATGTAAACATATTAATGACTTTTATTATATTATTAACCTTTTGTAAAAAAACAAACGTTTAATGCAAAATTCAATTTTGATTTGTTTTTATATCAAAGGAAGGTTTTTTTTGAATGGCTTTAAATTTAACAAATAATTATTCTATTTATGATGATGATTTTCTGTATAAAAAAAATACAGGAAATCAAACTAATGCAATTAAGCCAGCTTTTGGAGAAACTGGAAAACCTGTGAATAATGTTAATCTAAGCCAGTTAAATTGGAATTTTGATGTAAGAGAAGATTTTTACAGAGCAAAAAAAACTTTAAACAATCTGCATAAAATAAAACAAGGAGTAAATCGTTTTGGTAAGATTACTCAAAAACAATATGACAATTCAAAGCTCGTATTAGGAGCTTTAGGAGCCCTTCCGCCGATAAGAAGAATAAATTCTCTGCCTGATTCATTGGAAACCGACAATATACAAAGAGCAAGCGGACTGGTAACGCTTGCTTTACTTAATTTCCCCGGCGATTTAAGAGAAATAAAAAGCGCAGGCAGAGAATTTTGTAATATATATTCAAAATTTAAAGCTAATAATATGAACCTAAAAGAAGCTGGAGGAATTAAAGGTTTGTTTGAGAATGCATCAGGCAAATTAAAAGGTTATCAATACCCGTTTGCTTTTTTCAGAGGGACTATGCTTGATAAATTTGTCAGAAAACATCAATTTTTATTAAAAAGTGATGTTACTTTATATGATACAAAATTCGGAGAATTTATAAGAAAGACTTTTAAAACCGGCGCTGAAAAAGTTAAAAATGTGTCTAAAGAATTGGGAATGCCGGCGGATGTTATCATAAACGCCAGATTATTTGAAGGAAATATGCTTGCGAGATTAATAAACACTTCTTGTATGAGAACTTCAGTCTTTGGTTTAGCGGCAACAACGCTTATTGAAATGCCTGCAATGGTAAAATCAATCCAAAAAGAAGATGATTTTAAAGAAAAATCAAAATCGACATTTAAACAATTTTTAAAATCAAGCGGATACATAATTCTTTCAACTGCGGGAATTGCTCTTGGCGGAGCTGCCGGCGCAATTATGCTGCCTGGTTCTGCGGCTATAGTTTCATTATTGGGAATGGGAATCGGGTCATTCGCCGGTCTTAGCGCATCCAGAGGCTTAAATAAAAGTATAGACAAAATATAGGACGCCTTTAAAAACACCGGCAAATAAAAAAGATAGTTTTTGTAAATCCTTAAGCTTTTTAGCAAATTACCGATTTCTTTTTCAGATCACTATATAAAGTTGCCCTATAGGTTTTTAAAATGTTTTAAAAATATAAATTAGAAAAAAAGCATTAAAAATAGAAATAAAAAAAATAGGCAACGATAAATAAATATGACTGTTTAAAACAGTTTTAAATGCAGCTAATATTTTTCTCTTCATATTCTCCTCACAATCTAAAAAAAAATTTGAAGTCTAATCTACAAAACAAAATCAATCTCATGTTTAATAAGCTTTATTTTTGTTTAATATACAAATTTTTTATATAACCCAAGTGTTTAATCTTTTTTGTTATAGCAATCAAAATAAGTTTTCGTTAATTTATAACGCTTTTATAATCTTTTTAACTTCTAATTTTAGTTCATGAGTCGAAATATTGTTTTCTATAATAAAATCTGCTTTTTTAAGTTGTTCTTCTCCAAAATTTTGAGCCCGGATTCTTTTTAAAGCCTGTTCTTGTGTAAGATTCCTTGTATTAATTAATCTTTCAAGCCTTATTTTTTCATCGGCAACAACTGCAATAACATAATCAAACATATTTTCCATGTCTGATTCAAACAACAATGGAACAGAAATAACAACCAATTTTTTTTCCTTGTTTAGCTGAAAAAACTCTTCTATAACTTTTTTAACTTCGGGATGAATAATTTTTTCTAAGGCTTTAAGTTTTTTTGTGTCAGAAAACGCTATTTGCCCGACTTTTTGCCTGTCAATTGAGCCTTTTTTATTTTTAACCTCAAAGCCATAAGAGTTAAAAAGCTCGTAAACGCTTTTAATTATATTCTGATTATTTTTTAAAAGATCGTGTACAATTTTATCTGCATCAAGAGTAGCTGCGCCTTCCTGTCGGAAAAATTCCTCAACAAGAGATTTTCCTGAAGCTATATTACCTGTAATCGCAATTTTTATCATTGTATGATTATATACCAATCAAAATAAGTTTTAGTTAATTTGTTAAAAAGCTGATATCTACAGCCCGTGCCGCCCTGCGGGCGACACGGGCTGGGTAAGGGTATAGCGGGCGTTTTGCCCAAGGCAAAACGCCCGCTAATTAAGGCTTTACAAAAACAGCCTTTCTTATACCAAGTTGCAATCAAAAGAGTATTATTTTTTGATAAGGGTTTTGCCGGCTACGCCGGCAAAACCCTTATCAACTCTTCTTCCCCTCCCTTGGGGAGGGGGCAGGGGGAGGGAGATTTAATGCTACATTGATTGCAACTTGGTATTAAATTGTTATATTTTGACTTTTTTATAAATTAAACTTATTATAATCAGTATAAAATCAGTTCATAAAATCCTTAAAAGAGCTTTTGATTTAGTAAAAAATTATTTTTTTGAAAGAATATTATATGTCAGGCGTAAATCACGATAATCAGCTAATAACACAGGTTGCGCAGCTTCAAAGCGAATTAGCGCGAATAAATAAACTTTTTGAGTTTACAAGTATAACCAATGCTGTGTCTGACCTTGAATCACTAGCTATTCAGCTTAATTCGTTTATTGTGGAAAATTTGAATTTAAAAAATATTGCTTTTTTCTGCGAAAATGAAGGTTTTTACAGAATAATCGCTCATGAAAATATTGAATGCCCGTTTTCTTTTGAATTTAAAAATGAAAATGAAGGTATCTGGCATGTGCTTAATGAAGGTATTCCGCTAAGTCTTTTCAATGAAAATAAAAAAAGAATGTTTTTGTCTTTCATTGAAACGTATGATTTGTTTGAACTTGAGGCTTGCGTCTTTTTACCGTTTATATTTAAAGATAAAGTTCTTGCAATTATTTCTCTTGGAGAAAAAATATCCGGAGAACCTTTTACTAATGAGGATTTTAATTATTTAAAAAATTTAATAAAATTCTTTGCTCCTGTTATAAATAAATTTAAAAAATTAAAAGAAAAAGAAACAAATTTAATATTTTTACAAAAAACCCTTCATAATATTTCAATTCTTTATAATATTGGTCAGGCAATGAATTTTATAGATGACTTGAAAAAACTGATTCAAATTATTTTGGCAAAAGCAATACAAACTCTGGGAGCGGAAAGAGGATCACTAATGCTTTATGATCCTTCAACAGAAGAGCTTGTGGTAAAAGTTGTGCATGGATTGCCTGATAAAGAGTTTGAAAAGAAAATTAACGACGGTCAGGTTGAATGCACAAAAATTAAAAGTGGAGAAGGTATTGCCGGAGAAGCTTTTGCAAGCAGAAAGGCTATAATTACAAATCTGGGAGAAAATGATCCAAGATTTATTCCTTCTGAAGTTTCAAGAGTGCAATCTTTGATTTGTTTGCCTTTAATAGTCAAAGATGAGCCTATTGGAGTAATAAATATTTCCAATAAAAAAGAAGGTAAATTTTTTAATCACGATGATCTTGATTTTATGGGAGCTTTGGCTAATCAGGCGGCAATTGCAATCAGCAATGCCCAGCTTTATGAGCTTGCGATTACTGACAGTTTAACTAAATTATATATAAGAAGACATTTTGACTTTTTAATTGACTCGGAAATAAAACGGTCTGCAAGATATAAACATTCAATTTCTCTTTTAATGATGGATATAGACAATTTTAAAATGATAAATGACACATACGGGCATCAAATAGGCGATGAAATGCTTAAGAGAATTTCTGATGTTATAAAAGCGACCATAAGAAAAATTGATATGCCTTGCCGTTATGGAGGCGAGGAATTTGCTCTTATTCTGCCGGAAACTTTTAAGAAACATGCAAAGAAAATTTCAGAGCGTTTAAGAAAAAGGATTTCTGAAATTGTTGTTAAAACAAAAGATAATATAGAAGTTACGCCAACAATAAGCATTGGTCTTTCAGAGTTTCCAACCGACGGTGATAATAAAGAAAATCTTATTAAAAGCGCGGATGATGCGTTGTATTTTGCTAAAAAAATGGGCAAAAATTGCGTGGCTGAATATAATATAAACGGGTGCCTTCTTTTACAAAAAGAAGAAGATTAAGGGTTTGTCGTTCTGATATTGCGCAATTTCGTCGTTCTGAGGGCTTTGCCCGAAGAATCTTGTTGTATTTATGCCATGGGATGTTTCGCTTCGCTCAGGATGACCTTGAAAATTAATGCGTCAAAGCGCTAACCCTATAAAGAATAAAAAAAAGACCCTTTTTTTATTAAAAGGATCAGGCGCTTATGAGACAAGAGCTATTGAAGAAGATAATGAAGCGTTATATAAATATTATTGCAAATGTATATATTAATTTAATCCACCCGAAGATGTATTTATGCTCAAGATAGATTGTGATGATCTGTCATTATTTAACTTGAGTTGCTAAATAAATAATTTTATATTTGGCGTAGCGGCTGGCTAAGCCAGCCGCTACGCCAGTTTAAGGACATGCAGCTCGCAGGCTTTGCCTGCGAGCTGCATAAAAATTAAAATAAAATCTTAAGCTATTTCAGCGTTTCGACTAATTAGCAATTCAAGTTATTTATATTGTGATTTACAGGGGAAGAAGATTTGATGAGAACTTTGTCCGCAAAGCCTTTTCTAAGAGCATTTTGGGCAATTGTTAATTTATGTTAAATTTTTATGTGCCCTTGAATATATACAAAATAAATTGTTTTTATATAAGAGTAAGGTGAAACAAAAAAAGAAAAGGTAAAAAGGTAATAACAATGTATCTTATAGGAGCGAAAGACAAGGTAGATAAGGCACTGGTAAGGCAATACTCCAAGATACAAACTACAAACTTCGATGACGTCAAGGTAAATCCTGACGAAATGTGGGCAAAAATAACAATGCTCTCAAACGAAAACAAAGCGCATATAAATTTTACAAAAAAAGTTTCCTAAAAATAAGCTGTGTTTAAAATAATAAAAAATCTAGCAAAAATATTATACTCGCAAAAATATATCTGATAAATTTCCTCCTAACTCTCATAAGCTGCATTAGTATGTTGTGTATCCCCCGTAAGGGGATTTTTTTTTGGTTTTTATTTCGAATTTTTAGCGCGCCCAAAAATAATTTATAAATCTTTATCTTTTCTGTTATCCCTTATGCACAAACATTTTTTCCCTTATACCGGTTAATTTATTAAATATATATTTTGATTGCAAATAAAATTAAGAGCAATGCATTTAATCAAGGGCATGTGATTGTTTTTTTAAAGATTTGATTTTTTGGTTTGTATTATGCAAAATAAACATAATCTACCAAAGATTAGTTTACTCGGGTACTAATTAAAAGTAGTTATTTATGTTTAAAAGTAACTGGAAAGAAGAGGAGAAGTATGAAAAAGTTTATACTCGCAATGGGCATCATTGCGGTAGGATTGCTGGGAATGAATGCCAGCTATGCTCTTAATCCTATTCCAAAGGGAATAGGCGTTAATTTTCATTTTACCGGAGCGCCGGCTAAAGACCTTGACATGATAAAGAATGCAGGGTTTAATATGGCGCGAACTGACCTTAAATGGGATGCTGTTGAACGCGTAAAAGGTCAGTACAACTGGACAGCTTATGACCAGCTTATTGACGGGCTTATTTCAAGAGGAATTGTGCCTTACATGATTCTTGATTATAACAATGGTCTTTATGGGGCTGGAGTTATGGATGGAATTAGCTCCACAGCAGGAATTCAGGGTTACACAAATTTTGCTAAAGCAACTGTAGCTCATTACAAAGGCAAAAAAATAATTTGGGAAATTTGGAATGAACCTAACCTTGATATTTTCTGGAGACCTACACCTAATGCCACTAATTACATGAATCTTGTAAAAGCAGCAGTTCCCGCAATGAGAACGGCTGATCCTAACGCAATTATCGTTGCTCCCGGAGTTGCTTTTGTAGCAAATACTTTTGACTATCTCAAACAATGCGCGGCGCAGGGATTATTTAATTACGTTGACGGCGTAAGCGTACACCCGTATAAAAATGATGCTCCTGAAAATGGAAGCGTTGATTATTTATACAGCGCGCTTAGAGATATTCTTAAACAGTACGGCAAGCCTGATCTTCCGATAGTAGGCGGAGAATTTGGGTTTAGTACAGCCTGGTCTAACGTAAGTAATGAGCAAACTCAGGCAGAATTCCTTGTTCGTCAGCTTGTCTGGCATGATTACAGAAACATCCCTGTTTCAATTGTGTATGATTTCAGAAATGACGGGACTGATCCAAACAACGTGGAACATAATTTTGGCACTGTAAGAAACGATTATTCTATAAAACCTGCTTACAATGCCATTAAAACTCTTAGAACCGAGTTAAACGGCTGGACTTATTCAAAAAAATTACCTTCAGCCGCAAATGAGTATATTTTTGAATACTTAAAAGGAACTTCAAAAAAAGCTGCCGCCTGGACAACAGGTACTGCGCATAATGTTACAATTTACGGTAAATCCATAAGTTTAAGCAAAATGCCGGTTTATGTGCCAGACGGGACAACAGCTCCTGTTGATCCACCTGTAGTTCCACCCACAGACCCGCCTGTAATTCCTCCTGTTGACTGTACAACAGCGCCTGTGCTTGATAGCGCAAGATTAGCCGTTAAACAGGCGACCGGCGTTAAATATGCAACGCTTCAATGGCAGGATAGATCAACAACAGAAACGGGATTTGATATTTACCAGTCAATTAATAATACAGACAATTTTAAAGTGGTAAACAGCATGGATGCTTTATGCGGAGTAAGACAGGTTAAACTTATGGTAAACATGGGTACTGCGCCTGTAGCCGGAACTTATTACTATAAAGTTGTGGCTAAATACGCTGACGGCTCAATTAATGCTTCAAATATAAAATCATTAGAAGTTAAAAGTATTTCTCCGAATGCGCCGTCTAATTTAACCTCTTTTGTAACAAAAAGCACCTCTCAAAAACCTGTAGTGCTTTTAAAATGGATGGATAAATCTCTCAATGAAGATGGATTTAACATTTATTTTTCAACTGCGCTTGCAGGACCTTATGAAAAGGTGGGAACCGCAGATAAAAATGCGGTAAATGTTGTTCACTGGGTTGAACAGAAAGGTTCTTTTTTCTATCAGGTTAAATCTTTCAACGCATCAGGCGAATCAACCAGTTTAATGACTGTTCCTGTTGTAATAAACTAATCATCGAAAGAAATCGGAAAAGAAAAAGCTAATTTCTGTAAAATCTTAAATAGCGGGCGTTTCGGTTTTGCCGAAACGCCCGCTTATATTCTTGAGCTAATGCCTTGCTGGGGTTATGCAGTAAGAAAAGAAATCGTTAAATAAAAAAGGCTGTTTTTGTAAAGTCTTAATTAGCGGGAGTTTCGGCTTCGCCGAAACTCCCGCTACATCCTTACTCAGCCCGCGCCGCCCGCAGGGCGCGCGGGCTGTAGGTATCAGCTTTTTAACCATTTAACGAAAACTTATTGAGATTGGTATAATCTTTAGATATCTATAATTTTCAATTTCTACTATAAAAACAGTATTAAAAAAAAATTTTTCTTGTTTTTATAAAAACAAAATAATACAATAATACCTAACATGATAAAAACAAAAATAATTGGGAGTTTGTAATGAAAAAGAAAGTTAAAGTTGTATTTTTTGCATTAGTTTTAACTTTAAACAACGCTGTTTTTGCTGTAACTGAAAATAATTTTCATAATAATGCTGAAAAACTGTGTCTTTCGGAAGAACTGATGAAAGAACTTGTAAAAGAAACTGTAAATGTTGTGGGTAAACACCTTTTAGATAAATATTTAAAAACAAAAGACGCTCAGCAAATTCAGAATAACACTAATGCCGAGCAACAGAATACTGTATCCGGCGCAAGCTCTACAGTAACTGCCCAGCCTAATGCCAGCGCTTCAACAAATCCCGATGCTGATTTGATTATACTTGATTAATAACCTAAAAATTTTGGCGGGGAATAAATTTTTATTTACATATACATTGGTTGCAACTTAGTATCAGCTTGCGCCGCCCGATATTGGCATTAATGGCGAATCGATATATAAACCGCTTGCAAATTTTTAAAAAAAATAATACACTTGTTTTATATTTATATATTATACGAGTATATAAAATAATGACTGAAAATTCAGACGAAAAAGCAAGTATAAAAGAAAAAATTATTGATGTAGCAAGCGAAATCTTTGCGGCAAAAGGTTATCAAAACACTACTGTCAGGGAAATCTGTCAAAAAGCAGATACATACCAGCTTTCCATAAATTACCATTTTGGAGGCAAGGAAAATCTTTTCAGGGAAGTAATTCTAAAAACCTATGAAGATACTGAAGAAATCCTTTTAATGGCTAAAATTAAATTACTGCCGCCGGAACAACAGCTTGAAGAAGTGATAAGAACTCGCATCAGATCGGTTTTTAGCGATGAAAAACAAGGAAAGTTCTTTAAAATTGTAGCTAAAGAAGTTTCACATAATTATAATTTCCTTATGGAGTCTATGAGTACCACTTTAATAAAGTATTTAGACTTTATTAAAGATATTTTTAAGGAATTATCAGGCAATAAGCTCGATGAATTCGAGCTAAATTACTGTACACATCTTTTAATCTCTCATATATCTTCATTTGGGATACATGAAAAAGCGAAATTACTTTTATTTAATACAAAAAATCCGGATGACGAATATCTGGAAAAATTTATACAGCAAGCTAAAAGCTTTGTAATTGCCGGCGTAGAGCATATTAAAAAGGAAAAAGGGGATATATTATGAAAAAAAAGATTTTTATTTCAATAATTATAATAATAGTAGCATTTTTTGTGATAAAACAGCTATTTTTTAGCGGCAAAGCAAGGCAAGGAATGAAAATGCCTTCTCCAATGGTTACTCTGGCAACTGTTGAGCGAAAAAATATTACTGAATCAAAAGAATATATTGGACGAGTGGATGCTAAAGAAGAAGTTCAAATAGTCCCGCATGTTGACGGGTATATTATTAAAAAGTATGTTGCCCGTGGCGCAATTGTCAATAAGGGCGATCTGTTATATTTAATAGAGCCTGATGAATACGAGGCGACAGTGTATCAGGCAAAAGCAGACATTGTAAACATGAAAGCAACTTTGTGGGAAAGCCAAAAGAACCTTGAAAGAGCAAAAGAGCTTGTTGATAAAGACTATATAAGCAAATCGGAATATGACAATAAACTTGCAATAAGAGATAGAAGCAAAGCCGCTCTTGAATATGCGAATGCAAATTTAAAGAGAGTCAGTCATAGCCTGGAGCATACAAGAATTTATGCTCCTATAAGCGGTAAAATTGGGGGAGTTGTTACGGAAGGAAACCTTGTGGGTCCTTCTACAGGAGCTCTTACTACAATTTCAAAGCTTGATCCAATATATGTAAAATATCATATTTCGGCTGATGAATTTACGCAACTTAGGTTAAAGCTGTCTAAGGAGGGTAAAAGCCTTGATAATTATAAAATAAAGCTGGAATTTTCAGACGGAACAGCTTACCCAATTGAAGGTAAATACTACTCTTATGATAATAAAGTAGATGAAACAACAGGAACAATAGAAATAACAACCTTATTCAGCAATCCGGAAGGGATATTATTACCCGGAACTATGGCAAATGTAGTTATGTCAGAAGATAAAGAAGTTAAAAAAACTGTTATTCCACAATCGGCAGTTCTGGAAGATACTGAAGGCAAGTATATTTACACATTGGATAAGGAAAACAAGGCAGAAATTCGTAGAATTAAAGTGGGAAAACAGATAAAAGAGGACTGGATAGTGGAAGAAGGTTTGACTGAAGGAGAAAAAGTTATTATGAAAGGACTTCAAAGCTTAAGACCAGGAGTTGAAGTAATGCTTGCTCCGCCGCAAGGACTTCAACCGGCTAAATCGGAGGCGAAAAATGTTCAGTAACTTTTTCATAAAACGCCCCAGATTTTCAGTTGTATTATCGCTTGTTATTGTTTTAATTGGGATCATAGGATTTTATTTTCTGCCGATAGAAAGATATCCTGTAATAACACCTCCTCAGGTTATCGTTAGGGCTTCATATCCTGGGGCAAATGCTGAAGTTGTGGAAAAAACTATTGCTGCGCCGATTGAAGCTGAAATTAACGGCGTAGAAGATATGATTTATATGGAATCTAGTTGTTCAAACGGTGGATATAGCTTAAATGTCTATTTTAAAGTTGGAACAGATACTGATATGGCAATGATTAGGGTTCAAAACAGATTAAATCTTGCCGTTCCAAGACTTCCACAGGAGGTTAGAGATCAGGGATTGGCTGTAAAAGAAAGAACAGGAGGGGTTGGTGTTATAGTATTTACCTTAAGTTCGCCTGATAACTCCTATGACGAAATTTACATGAGCAATTATGCCTCAATTTATATAAAAGATGTCCTTTCAAGAGTTACAGGCGTTGGGGAAGTAAGCATTTTCGGAGATAGAGATTATGGAATGAGGATATGGTTGAATCCTCTTAAAATGGCGAATCTGGGAATCACTGCAAGTGATGTTATGGAGGCAATCAGATCACAAAATATAGAAGTCCCTGCGGGAACTGTAGGTTCTTATCCTTCGCCTTCCGATCAGCAATTTGAGTTTATTATCAGGACTAAAGGCAGGTTTAAAGAGCCTGTTGAGTTTGAAAATATTATTATAAGAGCTAATAGCACTGGTTCTTATGTTAAAATAAAAGATATTGCAAGAGTAGAGCTGGGTTCTTCAAATTATGGAGTGTTTTCACGAGTAAATGGGGACAATACAGTTGCGATAGCGGTCAATCAGCTTGCAGACGCTAACCTTTTGCAGGTTGTAAAATCTATAAAATCAGAATTGGCAGAAATAAATAAACGCCTGCCGGAAGGAATGACCACAGGCATTGTTTATGACGCCGCCGGTTATGTTGAAGCTGCTGTTGAAGAAGTGTTTATAACCTTTTTTGCAGCATTACTTCTGGTTACGCTAATAATTTATGTCTTTTTGCAGAACGCAAGAGCTACATTAATACCTGTACTTGCAATTCCAGTTTCAATTGTTGGAACATTCGCATTTTTAAAGCTTTTTGATTATTCGATAAACACTTTTACCTTGTTTGGACTAGTTCTTGCTATTGGTATCGTTGTAGACGACGCTATTATTGTTATTGAGAATGCGCAAAGGCATTTATCAAACGGTTTGCCCCCCAAAGAAGCCGCTTTTAAAACGATGAAAGAAGTAAGCGGGGCGATTATCGCCACAACTCTTGTTCTTCTGGCAGTTTTTGTTCCTGTTGCAATGGTGCCAGGGATTGTAGGAAAAATGTATAAACAATTTGCCGTTACTATTTCGATTTCAGTTTCAATTTCCGCATTAGTCGCTTTAACATTATCTCCTGCTCTTTGTGGAATCCTGTTAAAAGCTCAAACAAAAGATAAAGTAACTTTAAATTTCTGGAATATCTTTAATAAAGCTTTTGAAGACTTTAAGGGAAAATATTTAAAATTATCTGCATCGCTTATAAAAAAATCCTCATTAACCTTGATAATATTGGCTGGACTGGTTGCGGGAATTTTATTAATGTTTAAAATTATGCCTACAGGCTTTTTGCCGGAAGAAGACCAGGGATTTATTATGGCGCAAATCCAGTTGCCTGAAGGAGCTTCTCTGATGAGAACTGATAAAGTGGCTCGCAAAGTGGAGGAAATATTTAAAAATACTCCTGAAATCAATAAAATAGTGGTGGTTCCAGGCTGGGGAGGGTCTAATACCTGCCTGGTAATTGGAGATATGAAAAAATGGGAAGAAAGACCAGGCGTGGAATACTCTTCACAAGCAGTTATAGGACGGCTTCAAAAACAATTTTTTATGATTAACGAAGCTCAAATTTTTGCTTTTACTCCTCCTGCAATCCCAGGGCTAGGGATGTTCGGCGGATTTGAGTTCCAGCTTCAGGACAGGGGCGATAATTCGCCGCAATATCTTGCCGATGCCGCCTGGAAACTTATCGGCGCAGCAAGCCAAAATCCAAAGCTTGAACGTGTATTTACTACTTTTCAGGCAAATATGCCGCAGTTATACATTAATGTTGATCAAGAAAAAGCTCTTGCTCAGGGAGTAAACATTAAAGATATCTTCTCTGCTCTTAGCGCGCAGTTTGGTTCAGCTTATGCTAATGATTTTAATAAATTGGGACGGGTTTTTCAGGTAAAAATTCAGGCAGATACAAAATATAGAGATAATATTGAAGATATTACAAGCCTGTATGTTAGAAATAACAGAGGCGAAATGGTGCCTTTAAGCGCTTTAGTTACTGTTGAATCTACGGTTGGTCCTCAAAAACTAAGCAGATTCAATATGTTTAGATCATTAGCAATAAATGGCAGCTCCGCTATGGGTGTAAGTTCAGGAGAAGCTCTTGAATCAATGAAAAACCTTGCTGAAATTGTTCTTCCTTCTGACACTTCCTATGAATGGTCTGGAACAGCAAGGCAGGAGGTCGAAGCAAGCGGGCAAACGATATATGTATTGCTATTGTCGCTGGTTTTTGTTTATCTTTTTCTTGTAGCTTTATATGAAAGCTGGACGTTGCCTTTCGGGGTTATATTAATTGCTCCTATTGCTGTTATAGGCGGCTTGGTGGCGCAAATGATTGCAGGGATGAGTCTTGATTTATATTGTCAGGTTGGACTTATTATGCTTGTTGGTATGGCGACAAAAAATGCCATCCTTATTATTGAATTTGCTAAAACCCAGCGGGAAGAATATGGCTTTAGTGCGGCAGATGCTGCATTGTCAGCGGCAAAACTTAGGTTTAGGGCAATTGTAATGACATCTCTTACGTTTATTTTTAGCATAATACCTCTTGTAATAGCTACAGGAGCTGGAGCAGGAGCCAGACATTCAATAGGAAATACTGTTTTTGGAGGAATGATAGCCGCAACATTAATAGGTACGGCTTTAGTTCCTGCATTTTACACTATAATTGAAAATATTAAAGAAAAACATAGAAAACGCAAGTTGCTTACAAGCTCTAATTCGGGTCAAAATGAGGAGTTAATCCATGATAAAGAATTATAAATCATTATTATTACTGATTTTAACTGTTTTTATCGCTTATTCCATGCCGGTAAACGCTAAAAAAGAAGATATTAAATCAGCAGAAAAGCAAATAGAAGAGCATAAAGACGAAATTACAAGAGTTATTGAAAGTGGCATAGAAGAAAATCAGTATTTAACACTGGATAACTGTTTAAAAATAGCTATTTCTAACAATCCAACGATCAAAGCCGCTATTAGTAATACAGAAGCTTTTCAAAACCGGATAGGAATGGCTAAAGCCGATTATTTCCCGAGATTTAACATCTCAAACGGTTACTCTGTTACCAATCCTAATACTATAACAACAAGTCTTGACAATAATACAAACACTTTTAGCATTGTCAATATTGGAATTACCCAGCTGATTTACGACTTCGGAAAGACCACAACTAATATAGACATCCAAAAAACCCATTTTAATGCTACTGAAGCCGATCTTAGGACTGTTATAAATGATATTGTATTTAATGTAAAACAGTCATATTTTAAGCTGCTTCTTGCTTTTCATAAACAAGAAGTTATAAAAGAAGCTGTAGACAAGTATAAAAAGCATTTGGAACAGACAAAAGCTTTTTATGAAATAGGAACGAAGCCAAAAATTGATATGATGACCGCAGAAGTCAATCTTAGCAATGCGGAGCTGGAACTTATTAAGGCTAAAAATAATGTAAGCATAGCTTTTGCGAGCTTAAATAATGTAATGGGTCTACCTAAGTCCCCGTTTTATAATTTAAAAGACCAATTGACTTATACAGAGCACGATTTTGAGCTTGAAGAGTTGATAAAAACAGCGTATGAGAATAGACCGGATTATAAATCCGCCGCTCTTAAAGTAGAAGCGTCGAAAAAAGAAATCAGACTTGCAAAAAAAGATTATTTGCCTTCGCTGGAAGGTTTTTCAGGATTTAATCTTAAACATTTAGATACAAGTACTGATTCAAAAATAGACGAGGGATGGAATGCGGGAATAGCGCTGGATTTGCCGGTATTAAACGCATATCATACAAAGAAAAAGGTTAATGAGGCTAGAGCATTGTATGAAAAAGAATGTTCTGAGGCTCAATCCTTACAGAATGATCTTTATTTTCAAGTTAAACAGACATATATCAATTTTATTGAAGCAAAAAATACTATTCCAGCTACAGAAATAGCTTTAAAACAGGCGGAAGAAAGTTATAATCTTGCAAGAGGACGTTATGAAGTGGGAGTAGGAAACCCTATCGAGCTTAAAGACGCAGAATTAACGCATAGAAATGCCAAGCTTGCTTATTATACCGCTCTTTATGATTACAATACAGCTCTGGCAAGGCTTGAAAAGGTTATAGGGGTTAAAATATAAACTTTTCTGTTTTGAGAAAATAATCGTTAATTTGTTAAAAAGCTAATATCTATAGCCCTGCCCCCTCCCCAATCGAGGGGAAGGAGAGTTGATAAGGTTTTTGCCGGCGTAGCCGGTAAAAACCTTATCAAAAAACAGTGCTCTTTTGATTGCAACTTGGTATAGCCAACTGGTTAGTAAAAAAAAATTAACAACTATAATACAGTAAAATTTCAAGATTAAATAGCAAATGGGGCATTTATAAAAATGACTGATGAAAATATAATAAATCCTGATAAGGAAATAACCGTTGAAAAAATTAAAAATCTAACAGACATAACTATTTTAAAAAAAAATATAATTATAAATTTTTTATCTAAAATTTTGCCGATATTTGTTGCAGTGATTACAATTCCGTATATAATAACGGGGCTTGGAGTCGAAAAATTTGGAATTTTATCGATTATCTGGATAATAATCAGTCAGGCAGGGATTTTAGACCTGGGGCTCGGTAATGCCCTTACACAACTGGTTTCTAAAAAACTTGGACTTAATGAAACCGATGAAATTCCGTATATCGTATGGACAGGGCTTTTTACGCTTTTTATCCCTTCTTGTATAGGCTCATTAGCCTTATTTTTTAGTTCAGAGTTTATTACCAACAATATATTAAAGGTTTCAGCTGTTTATTCCGCTGAAACAGTTGTCGCATTGAAAATATTATGTATATGCCTTCCTGCTTTTATTGTAATAGCGGCAATAGAAGGCGTTTTAGCCTCATATCAAAAATTTGCGTTGATTAATTCAATTACTGTTCCTCTTGCTCTGTTAAACTATTTATCTCCTGTAATTGTTCTTCAATTCACTACAAATTTGGCTTATGTCATTTTAGTGTTGGCTTTAATTAGATTTGGAGCTTTATTAGCTATGTTTATAAGTTGTAAAAAGCTAATAGGCTCAGTTTGGGGAAAAATTCAGCTAAAAAAAAGAATTTTAACTCCACTCTTAACTTTTGGGAGCTGGCTAACGCTTAGTAATGTAATAAATCCTCTTTTAAATCTCCTTGAGCGTTTTGTAATGACTTTTATGCTTACAGCGTCAGTAATTGCATATTTTAACACCCCTTTTGACGTTCTTAAAAGAATGAATGTAATAAGTTTCAGCTTTTTGCAGGTGATGTTTCCCGCATTTAGCTTTGAAGCCGCTTCTAATAAAAAAAGAACATTAGCTCTTTATAAAAGGGTAACTTTAGTTGTTTTAGCAATTATAATTTTACCTGTAATAATTATATATTTATTTTCAGAACCGCTTTTAGCGTTGTGGATAAATGAAAGTTTTGCTCAAAAAAGTTATAAAATCGCTCAAATACTTGCGCTGTTTACAATGTTAAATTGTTTAAATCCAATTCCGGTTAATGTTATACAATCTGTCGGAAGATCAGATTTAACGGCTAAAATCAAATTTGCCCAGTTAATTTATTATATTCCGCTTTTTATTATTTTATTGAACTATTGGGGCTTAACCGGCGCAGCTGTTGCGATGCTTATAAAAATATTTATTGAATTTTTAATCAACACTTTTGTTTCGTTTAAAATTTTAACTTCAAATTAAAAGAAATGAGCCGATAATTTATTGCCAAACAGAAGTATTAAAGCGGCTATAGAAATTTTTTACAAAAATGATAAATACTAAACTTATGAATAAAAAGAAGAAAATATTGTTTTTTACAAACATCATATCTCCATATATAAATGATTTGTTTAATCATTTGTCAACTTTTGGCGAAATTGATTTTACGGTAAAAGCTTGCGCTTATAATGAACCGGATAGAAAATGGGATTTGGATTTTTTAAAAACTTCAAATTACAACTATGAAATAATCAAAGACGTTCACATGTTAAAACAGCCCGGCAAAAACAGGTTCATCTATATTGGCGGTTTCAGCGTTATTCTGGAAGCGTTAAGAAACAAATATGACATTATTATTTTTAAGGGAGGAACAAGATTTGTCGGTCCGACGCTTGCTTTTGCGGCTAAATTTTCAAAAGTTGAAACTGTTTTGTGGGAACAAAATTCTTTCCATACTACAAATACTTTTGTTAAAAAATTGTTTAAAAAGATTTATATTAACGATAAAATTTTTGATAAATTTATAGCTTACGGTACTCAGGTAAAGGAACTTATTTTAAATTTTAATCCTAAAGCTAATACTTTTACTGCTTTATCGCCAATTAATAATGAAAAATACAGAAATAATTATATAAAATTTAGGAAAAAAAGGAATTTTATAAAGAAAAAACTTGGATTAAAAGAAGAAGAAAAAATAATTTTATATGTTGGAAGATTTGTCAACGAAAAAAATCTGTTCAGTTTATTGACAACAGCGGAAAAATTAAAAACATTGTGTAATTTTCCTTTTAAATTTCTGCTTGCAGGAGGAGGCGATCTGGAAAAACAACTTGCAGAAAGAATTTCAGAGATGAATTTAAACAATCATATTAAATTAATTCCTTTTCAGAAATTTAACAGACTTTCAATGCTTTATACAATTGCCGATATATTTGTATTGCCTTCCAGCTTTGAGCCCTGGGGGCTTGTTGTAAATGAGGCAATGAACTTTAATTTGCCTATAATAGTTTCTGACAGGGTTGGCTGCGCTAACAGCCTTGTTAGAGATGGTTATAACGGTTATGTTTACAATTTAAGCAATAATGACGAGTTGGCGCAAAAAATTCTTAAAACCTTTGATAATGCTGAGGAATTTGGCAACAGATCAGCTAAAATCATTAAAAACGTTAATTTTAAACAGATATGCGAAACCCTGGTTTATGTGATGACGCATTAGTACTCTTTAGGAGGGAATAATTAAAATGAAAAAGTTAATAAAATTATTTTTTAATATATTGCCTAAAATTCAATTTTTTATTTCCGCAAGAAATTACCTTTCATATTACGCAAATCATGGATATTTCCCGTCAAAAAAGAACATGCGTTATCTTAATGACTATATGTTTTTTTTAAAAAATTCGCCGGCATCCTCTAAATACGGCTATTTTATTGATAAAGACACCGTAAAACGATTTATAGAGGCATTTTTAGGAAATAAATACGTTACACCTACTTTAGGCGTATTTGATGATATTGAAAAATTAAAGGTATTTTCCTATTCAGGCAAATACGTTGTAAAACCTACGCATATGGCAGGCAGAATTATAATAAAAGACGGGGGTAGTTTAAATCAGGAAGAACTGAAGCTTGCGGAAAAATGGCTAAAAGAAAACTACGGCAAGATTTCAAGAGAATGCTGCTATATGAATTTAAACCCTAAAATTTTGATAGAAAACTTTGTTTCATATAAAGGAAAAGTCCCTTATGACTATAAATTTTTTGTTATCAACGGAAAATGTGAGTTAATACAAGTTAATTTAGATCGTTTTGGCGATTCCAGATTAAATTTATATGACAGAGATTGGAATAAACTGGATTTACAGTTTGTATATCCAAATTCTGATGAAATAGTGGAAAAACCTGTTGCTTTAAAAGAAATGCTTGAAATTTCCGAAAAAGTAGGGTCGTTGTTTCCTTTTGTCAGAGTAGATTTATATATAGCCGATGAGGGAATAAGATTTGGGGAATTAACGTTTGTTCCTGCGGCGGGGCTTGCGCATTTTAAGCCTAAAGAATTTGAAGCAAAGCTTTATGAAAAGCTAAATCCAGCGGATTTATATTAATATAGTGATCTTATACTAGAATGAGTTTATTTTTCCGAAAAACCGGCAAAGCCGGATTTTCCAGA
>ERZ795055.1540-NODE-1540-length-18419-cov-4.904378_pt1 | contig 18419 bp, 12 predicted proteins | sample MGYA00375139_ERZ795055 | MGnify/ENA primary metagenome ERZ795055 (study PRJEB30184, sample SAMN05720283) | anaerobic digester metagenome | isolation source: active sludge of municipal wastewater-treating anaerobic digesters | place: USA | collected 2015-01-23 ... | reverse complement strand
GTCCAGCAACTGCGCTCCGAAGAAAAAGTCTCGATCGTCACGTATGCCGGAAATGCCGGTGTTCTTTTGGATTCTGTTTCTGGCGGGAACAAGCAGCAGATCATCTCAGCGGTCGATCAGCTTTCAGCCGGCGGAAGCACGGCCGGGGCGCAGGGGATCCTCACGGCCTATGAGCTGGCTGCCAAAAATTACATCAAAGGCGGCAATAACCGCGTGATCCTGGCCACTGATGGGGACTTCAATATCGGGGTCAGCAATGACAGCGAGCTGGTCAAGATGATCGAAGAAAAACGCAAGCAGGGGATATTCCTGACCGTGCTGGGATTCGGCATGGGAAATTACAAAGATTCCCGGATGGAAAAACTCGCCGATAAAGGCAACGGTAATTATTACTACATCGATACCGAACGTGAAGCTAAAAAAGTTCTGGTCCGTGAACTCGGCTCAACGTTATTCACCATCGCCAAGGACGTGAAGCTCCAGATCGAGTTCAACCCGGCCCAGGTCAAGGCCTACCGGCTGATCGGTTATGAGAACCGCATGCTCGCGAAAGAAGACTTTAATGATGACACAAAGGACGCTGGAGAGCTCGGAGCAGGGCATACGGTCACGGCCTTTTATGAGATCGTCCCAGCTTCCAGCAGCGAAGATATCGGCGGAAGCGTGGATGCGCTTAAATACCAGGTTCCGCAGGCCAAACCTGACACCGGGCATTCAGATGAAGTGATGACGGTCAAATTCCGTTATAAAAATCCGGATGAGGACGTCAGCAAACTTATTTCTCAAACTGTGACGGCGTCTCAGATCAGCGAAAACCCAAGCGAAGATTTTCAGTTCGCTTCGGCAGTGGCGGAATTCGGTATGCTTTTAAAAAATTCAAAGCATAAAGGCAATGCCACGTTCGAGGCTGCGCTCAAGCGTGCGCGCTCTGCCCAGGGAAAGGATGAATGGGGATATCGTGCGGAGTTCATTGATCTGGTCCAAAAGGGACAGACTCTGGTCCCGGAAACATATTCGACCGGCTATGGGTTTAAAAATGCTGAATAGGGATATCGTTCCTATGTGCGGATAAATGTAAATCGGCTTTTCAGTCTTCTGAAAAGCCGATTTCTTTGTGTGCAAAATCAAGGCTCGTGATATCATTAGTATATTTGTGATTCGAAAGGGGGAGGGTATGAATTTCAAACGGGTTTTTATGTTCATGCTGGGTATTGTCGCTGTCACAGGTTTCACGGGCTCCGCGTTCTCTCAAGAGGCCCAGGTTTCAACGCTGGAGGATCAAAAAAATGTCGAAGTCACGGTTTACAATTCCAACATCGCTTTGATCAAAGATACACGGGAATTGAAGCTCGCGACAACAGAGGCCGGGGAGCTCCGCTTTATGGACGTCGCCCAATATATCGACCCGGTTACCGTCCATGTGGAATCCGTCAATATGCCGGACTCCTTCGCGGTCCTTGAACAAAATTATGAATACGATCTGATGAACGCCAGCAAGCTCCTGGATAAATACGTGGGTAAAGAGATCACGTTGCTGGACCGCAACCCCTATCAGGGGACCGAGACCAAAGTCACGGCCACGCTTTTAAGCAACAACAACGGCCAGATCTATAAAGTCGGTGACGAAATTTATCTTGGCCATCCGGGTTATCAGATCCTGCCTAAGATCCCTGAGAACCTGATCGCCAAACCGACGTTGACATGGCTTTTTGCCAATGATTCAACAAGCGCGCATCAACTCAAAGTTTCATATTTGACCAGCAACATGACTTGGAAAGCGGATTATGTCTTGACCGTGGATGATGCCGATAAAAATGGCGCATTAAATGGGTGGGTCACGGTCGATAATAAAAGCGGCACGGAATACACCAATGCGCAGCTTAAGCTTGTCGCCGGAGAGGTCAATCGCGCGCGGGATGAAGGGCGCGTGCTTTATGACATGGAAATGTCCGGCAGCGCGATGATGGCCAAATCCGCAGAACAATTTGTGGAACAATCGTTTTTCGAATACCATATTTACGATCTTCAGCGCCGGACAACGCTTAAGAATAACCAGACCAAACAGGTCAGCCTTTTAAATAAATCCGGTATCCCTCTGACCAAAAAATTCATCGTCCAAGGAAATCAGAACTACTTTTATAACAGCTACATGGGGCAGAATAATATCAAAGTCCCGGTCGAGGTCTTTATAGAATTTAAGAATTCCAAAGAAAATTCCCTGGGGATGCCGTTGCCTGCCGGGGTGATCCGGCTTTATAAAGCGGATTCAAAAGGAAGCCTGCAGTTCATTGGAGAAGACCGCATCGACCATACGCCCAAGGATGAGCTGCTTCGATTAAAAGTCGGAAAGGCCTTTGATATCGTCGCTGAACGCAAGCAAATGGACTATCAGAACTTGGGCAGTTATGTGACCGAATCCGAATGGGAGATCAAGATCCGCAATCACAAAGAAGAGGACATTGTGGTGACGGTCCTGGAACCCGTTCATGGCGAATGGCGGATCATGAAATCATCGCACACCTACAATAAAGAAAGCGCCCATGGGGTCAGCTTTGAAGTGCCGGTGGCCAAAGACGGCGAGGCCGTTCTCACTTATCGTGTAAGGGTGTCCTACCGCTGATATGGTGAATGCAAAGCGCATAAAATCATTCCATGATATTCCGCCTAGCGAGGGCCCGGTTGTTTACTGGATGAGCCGAGATCAGCGGCTTAACGACAACTGGGCCCTTTTGTATGCGCAGGACAAGGCGCTTGCGCTGCGCCAGCCTCTTGAGGTCGTCTTTGTCCTTGAGCCATCGTTCCTGGGGGCGACCTGGCGCCAATATTATTTTATGCTCGAAGGATTAAAAGAACTTGAGCTGAGCCTTCAGGCTAAAAATATCAGCTTTCAGTTGATCCTGGGAGGAACTGCGGGGCTCCGGGATTTCCTTTGTAAAAGAAAGGCCGGATTTCTCATCACGGATTTCGATCCGTTGCGGTTTAAACAGCAGCGCTTGAAAACTGTTTTAAATTCAGTCAAAATTTTCACTCATTGCGTTGATGCTCATAATATCGTGCCGTGCTGGGAGGCTTCTGAAAAACTTGAATTCGGGGCCTACACGATACGCCCTAAGATCCACAGAAAACTTGATCAATTCCTGGAAAAATTTCCCCGGATCAAAAAACACCCCTTCGGCAAAGCTGGCAAACCTGTGGACTGGAAGAAGGCGGAAAATTCACTGACCATTGACCGTTCAGTCACGCCAATTAAAAATTTTCCACCCGGTGAATCGTCCGCGCTGAAAATCCTGAACGCTTTTCTTTCAAAGCGCCTGCCCGCCTATCATGATTCGCGCAATGACCCCTGCCTTGACGGACAGTCGGGACTTTCTCCGTATCTGCACTTTGGACAGATCTCCGCGCAGCGCGTTGCGTTTGAAGCTCAGGCCTCAGATGCCAGGCAGGCTTCAAAAGACGCGTTTTTAGAGGAATTGATCGTCCGACGGGAACTTTCAGATAATTTTTGTTTTTACAATCCCAACTATGACCACGTTGAAGGCTTTCCGGCATGGGCGAAAAAGACGCTGGAAGAGCACAGAAGGGATAGACGTGAGTTCGTTTATTCCCCGGACCAATTCGAACAGGCCCAAACACATGATCCGTTATGGAACGCCTGCCAGACCGAAATGCTCAAGAGCGGGAAGATGCACGGATACATGCGCATGTATTGGGCGAAAAAAATCCTGGAGTGGAGCTCATCACCGGAAACGGCGTTATCGATCGCGATCGATCTCAATGACCGTTATGAGCTAGATGGCCGTGACCCCAACGGATATGCGGGAATCGCCTGGGCGATCGGCGGTGTCCATGACCGGGCATGGGGAGAGAGGGCTGTCTTTGGAAAGATCCGCTATATGAATGATAACGGATGCCGGCGCAAATTCGATACCGCTGCCTACATTGCGCAAAATCTATAAGGATTTCACGGCCGGTCTATTTTTTTTGGTGAATTTTTCCCAGAAGTAATTGAGAAAAGCTTTCAACCCGTAAAGTTTCCGCAAAAAATCCCCGAAGCTGCGGATCGAGATGAGCATGCGCCACATCTGCACCGGGCGAAGGTAGAATTCCTTTAATCCCATATCGATCAGTTCATCGATCTCAGCGGCCGAAAGCTGAGGGTAGCTGACGATCGTTCGCTGTTCACCCTCCGGCGTAAGCCATTCCCGCCAGTCTCGGGCGAGTATAAAACCTTCTTTTTTCGCCCATTCATACATGGCTGTCCCCGGATAAACGGCGATCCCGGTGATCTGAATGGTATCAAGCGGTAAGGATTTAGCAAAATCAATGGTCTGCCGGGCCGTTTCACGGGTTTCACCGGGGGCACCGATCATGAAACATCCGTGGACAATAAATCCAAGCTCATGCGCGCGCTCGGCGAAGGCACGGGCCATTTCAATGCTGACGCGCCCTTTTCTAACCGCCTTGAAGGCTTCATCATAACCGAACTCAAATCCTGTCATGAGCATCCGGCATCCCGCCTTCTTCATGAGCGGAAGGAGGGTGAGATCTGTGTTCACGCGCGTATTGCAGGACCAGGAAATCCGCCTGTTTAATCCCCGGCGGAGTATTTCCTCGCACACCGCGGTGGCTTGAACGGGATCCGCGGCAAAGGTGTCGGTCTCGAACATGATCTCGCGGATCTGCGGATGGATTTTAAGATCATATTCCATCTCATCCACGACCTGCTCAGGCCGACGGCTGCGCAGGCAATGGCCATACATTAATTGCGGATCACGGCAGAAAGAACATGCGTTGTTGCATCCGCGTCCGGTCATGAGCGTCAAAAAAGGGAATTTTTTCCCGGCGTCCGGATACCATTCGGGCTTGACCAATTGCCATGCCGGAAACGGAAGTTCACAGACATCCAACGGGGGACGGTCCGGATTATGCCGAATGTTTCCATCCGGAGCGACCCAGCTCAATCCGGGGATTTCCTCGGGGATCCTCTGATTGGCAAGATCAAGAAGTGTGTAATCATATTCCCGGCGGCAAATATAATCCACAGCGCCGCGGGCGATCAAAAATGTGTTGTCAGGCTCCGCCGTCACGTGCTGGCCGACAAACGCGATTCGGCAGCCGGTGCGCTCCTTAAGCTGGCGGGCAAGATCGATATCCGAATAGATCGACGGGGTGGTGGCGTGAATGACCAGCAGCTCCGGAGACCCTTTTTGGCAGGCCGCGATGGTCTCTTCCATGGAAAAGTTGCGCGCGGCCGCTTCTATGAAACTTACGGAATCCCCGTTGTTGATCAGGATCTGCGCGGCGGTCAAAAGATATTCCGGATGACGCTGAACACGGCCTCGAGATTTCGCGGCCCAGCGCGCGACCCGGACAAAATTCTCACCATAAGATGGATTTAACAGCACGATGTTCATACGTTCCTTTGTTTGACCGCGCTATTATCTTAGCGGCGGACGTTTGTATTTTCAAGTGAATGTTAAACTTTAGAAACTTATTCACCAAAATAAAAGCAAATGCTATACTGCCTTTGGAGTTGAGCAAATGAGAATATCAAATAAAATTTCACTTTTCATTCTATTTCTTCTTTTGATTTTAGCGGGAAACACGTTCATAGGGCTTTCGCAGCTGTCGAAGATCAACCATGAGCTGAGGACCGTTGTCGAGCGGGATATTTTCCTGACCGAGACCATGACCGTTGTCACAGAGCGCCAGCTTGAAAAGGCCGTGCTTTTTGAGCGCCTTTTGCGCATCGCTGAAGAGCTCTCCTTCGAAAGCATTACGCCTTCACGCCGGGTCTATCTCTTAGACCACACGAACGTGATCCGCTCCGGTTTCGAAAAGTTCTCTGCTGAATCCGCCCGCCATATCAGCGCGGCCAAAACGACCATCGAAGAAGGGATCGCGACCGCGCCTTTTGAGTCAAAACGCAAAGACCTGGAGATCGCCAAGCGGATCCTGCTTGAGATCGAGCAAAGGCACATCCTTTATGATCAACTGCTCTTAGACATCCTGAATTCCGTCACGGAAGAAAAATTCGAGCTTTCCTTCGATGACATCCGCAAGATCGAAAAGGGGTCCTCGCGGCTCGGAGAAGAATTGAAAGTCTTTATCGGTGATATCGAGGACTTCTCCCGCAACTCGTTAAGAAGCGCCAAACAGGAAGAGACGATCGCCCGCCGTTTTTTATGGTTAAGCTTTTCGATCAGTCTGTTCATCAGCTTGATCATCGCTTACGCGATCATCCAAAGTATCGTCGTTCCTCTAAAAAAGCTCGATCAGGCCGCCCGTGCGGTCGGGGACGGGAATTTTCTTGTCAAGCTCAAGCGCCTCACCGAGGATGAGATCGGAGAGGTTAGCCGGGCTTTTAACGTCATGACCGACAAACTTTTAGACTTCACCAATCAGCTTAACCAAAAACGCAACCAGCTTGCTGAAACACTGCGGATCACCGAGGAACAAAAAAGGGACCTGGAGAAGGTCAACAAGGAATTGGACAGTTTTGTCCATACCGTCAGCCATGATCTGCGCTCGCCTCTTTTAGGGATCATTGGCTACACTGAATATTTAAAGAACGTCTACTATGACAAATTCGACGAGCGGGGACGGCGGTGTCTGGATGGCGCAATGCGCAGCGCTGACCGCATGCAGGATTTGATCGCGGACCTCCTGACACTTAGCCGTATCTCCAGGGTCCGCAACCCCTATGAAGAAGTGGATATACACGACCTGGTCAACGGGATCCGGGAACGGCTTGAATACAGCATCGAAGAAAACCACGTGGATTTCAAGATCGAGAACGACCTTCCTGCGATCGTATGCGACCGCATTAAAATGGGCGAGGCATTTTTGAATTTGATCAACAACGCGATCAAGTTCTCCTCCAAGGTCCACAGCCGCAATCCAGTTGTGCGGGTCGGCTGCCAGGAACAGGACGAGGTCTGGGAATTTTGGGTGAAGGACAACGGCATCGGCATTCCGGAAGAATATCATGATGAAATTTTTGAAATGTTCAAGCGCCTGCACACCTCAACCCAATACGAAGGGACCGGCGCTGGTTTAAGTATCGTCAAAGCCGTTGTCGACAGCCATGGTGGACGTATCTGGGTCGAATCTGAACCCGGGCATGGCGCGGAATTCCATTTCACGGTACCCAAAAGCCTTCACGTCAGCAATTCCCAGAGTTGAAGTTGACGCTCCATTAAAGATTCTATATAATACCGTAAATTTTAAATCAAATTCGGGAGTATTCATGAAACCAAGCATTCGCAGAACCGCTTTGCAGACACAATATGGAGCCTTTTCCTATTATAAAATCGCGGATATCACCCAGTGGGGGATGAAAGACCCCAAACGCCTGCCGTTCTCGATCAAGGTCCTTTTGGAAAGCGCCTTGCGCAACTGCGATGGGTTTTCCGTCACGATGGATGACATTAAACGTATTTCGGAATGGAACCCGAAGCAGACAGAGCCGGTGGAGATCGCGTTTAAACCAGGGCGCGTGATCCTTCAGGATTTTACCGGAGTTCCCTGTGTCGTCGATTTGGCCGCGATGCGTTCCGCGATGAAGGCCTTAGGTGGCGATATCCTCAAGATCAATCCGCAGGTCCGCTGTGACCTGGTGATCGACCACTCCGTCCAAGTGGATGTCTATGCCTGCGCGGACGCTTTGGGGATCAATATGGAAAAAGAGTTCTCCAGAAACCGCGAGCGTTATGAATTCCTGAAATGGGGCCAAAACGCCTTTAAAAATTTTTCTGTTGTGCCGCCGGGCGTCGGGATCATCCATCAGGTCAATCTGGAATATCTGGCGGATGGCGTTCTTAAAACCGACCGCAACGGCGAGACCCTTGTTTTTCCTGACAGCCTCATCGGAACAGACAGCCACACCACCATGATCAACGGACTCGGCATTCTCGGTTGGGGTGTAGGCGGAATCGAGGCGGAAGCCGTCATGCTGGGAGAACCGATCAGCATGCTTTTGCCGGACGTCATCGGTTTCCACCTGACAGGACGTCTGAGAGAAGGCGTCACCGCGACTGACCTTGTTTTAACGATCGTTGAACTTTTGCGGAAAAAAGGAGTGGTTGGAAAATTCGTCGAATTCTTTGGCAGCGGGATCCAGCATTTGAGCCTCCCGGACCGCGCCACGATTTCTAACATGGCCCCTGAGTATGGCGCAACGACCGGGATATTTCCGATCGACCGTGTCACGCTGGAATATTATGCCATGACAGGACGCGACCCCAAGCAGATCGACCTGATCCAGCAGTATATGCGCCATCAGGGAATGTTCTATGAGGAAGGCGTCTCAGAGGCTGCGGAATTTTCAGACATGCTCGAGCTGGATCTTTCCAAAGTGGAACCAAGCCTGGCCGGCCCAAAACGTCCGCAGGACCGGGTTAGTCTAAAAGAAATCAAGGACTCGTTCCAACGATCCCTGACCGCCCCTCTTGGAAAAACCGGATTCGGTTTGGCTGATGAAGATCTTAAAAAAGAAGCCGTTCTTCCGTCCGGTGAAAAGCTTTCGCATGGAAGTGTCGTCATTGCTTCGATCACCTCATGCACGAATACTTCAAACCCGTCGGTCATGGTCTGCGCGGGGCTGATCGCGAAAAAGGCCGCCCATTACGGCTTAAAGGTTCCATCCTATGTTAAGACCAGTTTGGCGCCCGGCTCGCAAGTGGTTTCAGAATATCTGGAAAACTCAAAACTCCTGGGACCTTTAGAGCAGCTCGGTTTCCATATTGTCGGCTACGGTTGCGCGACCTGTATCGGCAACAGCGGCCCTCTCAACGAGGAGGTGACCGATGCGGTGCAAAAGAACCAGTTGGTCGTTGCCAGTGTCTTGAGCGGGAACCGCAACTTCGAGGGCCGTGTCCATCCGCTGACAAAAGCCAATTATCTGGCGTCGCCACCCCTGGTGGTCATTTACGCGCTTGCGGGAAGAATGGACATTGACCTTGAAAATGACCCGATCGGTTATACTCCCAAAGGAAAGCCTGTCTTTTTTTCTGACCTTTGGCCAACCCCCGTGGAGATCGAAGATGTCATTAACGACCATGTCACGGAAGAAGCGTTCCGCAAGCGTTATAAGCAGATCGATAGAGGAAGCGCGGAATGGAATGCGGTCACGGCAAAGCATGATCCATTGTTCCCTTGGGATGAACGCAGTTCCTATATCCAGCATCCGCCTTTTTTTGACAGAATAAAAGCCTCCTGCGGCAAGATCCAGCCGATCCAACAAGCACGCGTCCTGGTCAAAGTTGGGGATTCGATCACCACGGACCATATCTCACCGGCCGGTTCGATCGCTGCCGGAAGTCCCGCGGGAAAGTTCCTGATCGCACAGGGCATCGAACCGAAAGATTTCAATTCCTACGGCTCACGCCGGGGGAACGATAAAGTGATGACGCGGGGGACGTTCGCCAATATCCGGTTGCGCAATCAGATCGCGCCCGGAACAGAAGGGTCCTGGACCATCTATTTTCCGACCAATGAGCAGATGAGCATTTATGACGCAGCGCAAGCGTATAAAACTTCCCAAACGCCCTTGATCGTTCTGGCCGGGAAGGAATACGGGACCGGTTCCAGCCGTGACTGGGCCGCGAAGGGCGTTGCGCTTTTGGGTGTCAGGGCAGTCATCGCGGAAAGTTTTGAGCGCATCCACCGCTCGAACCTTGCGGGGATGGGCATTCTTCCGCTGCAGTTCAAAAGCGGGGAAACCGCTGAAACCCTTGGGCTGGACGGCACCGAGGTCTTTGACTTCTTTAATATTGATGAGACCATTGTCCCGCGTAAAGAAATCCGTGTTTCTGCGACTAAAAATGACGGAAAAACGTTAAATTTCAGCGTTATTTGCCGTTTAGATACGCCGGTTGAAATTGACTATTTTAAAAACGGTGGTATACTGCACACAGTTTTACGTAAACTCTTAATCTCCTAAATGTTGGAAAGGGATCGCGTGACATGGCTAAGACATTGTATGACAAAATCTGGGATGCCCATCTGGTCAGAGAGAGCCAGAATGATACAGCCTTAATTTATATTGACCGCCATTTGGTACATGAGGTTACAAGCCCGCAGGCCTTTGAGGGTTTAAGATTGAGCAAACGCAAAATCCGTTGCCCTAAAAAAACGACCGCGACCATGGACCACAATGTTCCGACGGACACAAAAGATCCCAAAGCCGTGACTGGAATGTCCAAGATCCAGATGGAGGCCCTGGCCAGAAACTGCAAAGAGTTTGATGTTGAACTTTATGATTTTCAAAGTGAAAACCAGGGGATCGTTCATATCATCGGGCCCGAGCACGGCATCACCCAGCCGGGGATGACGATCGTCTGCGGGGATTCACATACCGCCACCCACGGTGCATTCGGCGCTTTGGCCTTCGGGATCGGCACTTCGGAAGTGGAACATGTTTTGGCGACACAAACCCTGCAGCAGAACAAATCTAAGGCCATGCTGATCAAGGTTGACGGGAGGCTGAAAAAGGGTGTGACCGCCAAGGACATCATCCTGTATATCATCGGGCAGATCGGAACAGCGGGCGCCACCGGCTATGTCGTGGAATATGGCGGATCCGCGATCCGAAGCCTTTCCATGGAAGGCCGGATGACGGTCTGCAACATGAGCATTGAAGCTGGAGCCCGTGCCGGGATGATCGCGCCAGATGAAGTTACGTTTAAATATTTAAAGGGGAAAGAATTCGCTCCCAACAAGGACCAGTGGAAAAAGGCCGTGAGTTATTGGAAAACCCTGGCCTCTGATAAGGGAGCTCAATTCGATAAGGTCTATGAATTCAAGGCGAAAGACATTGATCCCCAGGTCACCTGGGGGACCAGCCCAGGCCAGGTAACGTCCATCGGCGGCTGTGTTCCTAAACCGGAGGATTACACAGACAAAACAGAACAGACATCCTGTAAAAACGCCCTGCGCTATATGGGGTTGACCGGCGGAATGAAAATGACCGATATCGAGATCAACACGGTCTTTCTTGGTTCATGCACCAACGGCCGCATTGAAGACCTGCGAGCAGCCGCAAAAATTTTAAAAGGGCGTAAAGTGAAAACCGGCATCCGGGCCATGGTCGTCCCGGGTTCTGGACGGGTGCGCAAGCAAGCTGAGAAAGAAGGGTTGGATAAAATTTTTATCAAGGCGGGGTTTGAATGGCGTTACGCCGGCTGTTCCATGTGCCTGGCCATGAACAATGACCAGCTCAGCCAGGGGGAACGCTGCGCTTCAACCAGCAACCGCAACTTTGAAGGCCGGCAAGGCCCAGGCGGCCGGACGCATCTGGTCAGCCCGATCATGGCGGCGGCGGCTGCCATTGAAGGAAAACTGGCCGACGCACGAAAATATCTTTAATGCTCTGAAAAAAGGAACACTCATGCAACCATTTTTGACTCACAAAGGGATCGCCGCTCCGCTGGACAGAAGCAATGTCGATACCGACATGATCATACCAAAACAATTCCTGAAAAAGACCGAGCGCACCGGTTTTGGCAAGCACGTCTTCCATGAACTGCGGTTCACGGATTATGAAGGGACCAAGGAAAATCCGGATTTTGTCTTAAACCAGCCGGTTTACCGTAAGGCAACCGTGCTTTTGGCGCGCGACAACTTCGGCTGCGGTTCTTCCCGAGAGCATGCCCCGTGGGCACTGTCAGATTACGGCTTTAAGGTAATCATCGCCCCGAGCTTTGCCGATATTTTTTACAATAACAGTTTAAAGAACGGAATTCTTCTGGTACGATTAGACAGTAAATCCGTTGACGAACTTTTTCAGGAAATTTTGAAGTCGCCGGGAAGCCAGATTTCAGCGGACCTGCCGGCGCAAAAAGTGATCAGCCCGAGCGGAAAAGAATACACCTTTGAGATCCATGCCTTCGCGAAAGATTGCCTGCTCAAAGGACTGGATCATATCGGCTGGACACTGCAATTTTCAGATAAAATCGATTCCTATGAGCAGTCTTTGGCTGCGTCAAGGCCATGGCTGGCGTAATGAAGGACTAAAACAATGGCAGGAAACACATTCGGACAGCTTTTTCGCATGACCACTTTCGGTGAAAGCCATGGACCCGCGATCGGTGTTGTCTTGGACGGCGTTCCTCCAAACATCGAACTCTCCGAAGCTGATATTCAAGCAGAACTTGACCGGCGTAAACCCGGGCAAAGTTCGGTGACGACTCCGCGCAAGGAAGAAGATAAGGCTGAAATTTTATCCGGCCTGTTTGAAGGTAAGACAACCGGAGCTCCGCTGGCGATCCTGATCCGCAACACCAACCAAGAATCCAAGGATTACAATCATCTCAAAGATATTTTTCGGCCAGGACACGCGGATTTTACCTACACAGAAAAATACGGGATCCGCGATTACCGGGGTGGCGGCCGTTCTTCTGGACGTGAAACCGCCTGCCGTGTGGCTGCCGGCGCTGTCGCGAAAAAGATCCTTCACTCCCTGGGGATCCGGACCGTCGCTTACACCAAAGCAGTCGGAACGGTCCAGGCTCAGACCATTGATCTCAATGCGATCGAAAAAAATCCTGTGCGAACCTGTGACCCTGTCGCTGCCGAAAAAATGATCAAACTGATCGAAGAGGCCAAGGCGGCCGGAGATTCCGTCGGCGGGATCGTGGAAGCCGTTGTGCAAGGCTGCCCTGCAGGCCTGGGAGACCCGGTCTTTGATAAGCTGAATGCGCGCTTGGCTCAAGCGCTTTTTTCCATCGCCACGATCAAGGCCTTGGAATTTGGAGAAGGGTTTGGCGTTTCGCAAATGCGGGGATCTGAAAACAATGACGCCTTTTTGCAAAAGAATGGAACCATCACGACCGCAACAAATCATGCAGGCGGCATACTCGGCGGTATTTCCAACGGCAATGACATCATTTTAAGGGTCGCGGTCAAGCCTCCGTCCTCGATCTCCAAACGTCAAACGACCGTTACGGCTGAAGGAAAAGACCGGGAACTTGAAGTTAAAGGCCGTCATGATCCATGCTTGTGCCCGCGCATTGTTCCGGTCATCGAAGCCATGATCAACGTGACGCTCTTGGATTGCTGGCTGATCCAAAAAAGCATTCAATAACCTTTTCTTTTATGAACTCATCACATTCGAAAGTCATCCTCATCACAGGCTGTTCCAGCGGTTTTGGACTTTTGGCCGCCGCCCGTCTTGCTTCCAAAGGCCATGCCGTATACGCAACGATGCGCGACCTTAATAAACAAGGCGCCCTTATTAATGAATTGAAGGAACGCAACGCACAGGCCAAGATCCTTCCGTTGGATGTCTGTGATCCTGTTTCGATCGGGCAAGTGGTCAAAGAGATCGGGGCTGATCACGGCCACATTGACGTTGTGATCAACAATGCCGGCTATGCCATTGGCGGATACTTCGAGGACTTAACACAGGAAGAGATCCGTTCCCTGATGGAAACGAATTTTTTCGGCGTTCAGAACGTCACGCGCGCGGTGATCCCGCTGATGAGGCCCAAGGCTTCAGGAACGATCATCAACATCTCAAGCATTTCCGGACGCTATGGCGCGCCGGCATTCGGAGCTTATAACGCCAGCAAATGGGCGCTCGAAGGTTTTTCAGAAAGCCTGTATTATGAGCTGAGGCCTTTCGGCATTCGGGTTGTGCTGATCGAACCGGGCGCTTACAAGACAAAAATCTTTGGAGAAAATCAACGGCTCGCGAAAAATTTTAACAATGAAGGAAGCCCGTATTTCAAACGTTCGCATTTTCTTAAGGCATTGATCGATGAACACCTCAAGGATAATTACCGCGACCCGGAGGACATTGCCGCATTGATCGAGCAGATCATCGGCAAAAAAGATCCTGCTTTGCGCTACATTCCTGAGATCGAAAGCCGCCTTCAGATCACCCTGCGGGAAATCCTCCCGTTTAAACTCTACAGTTGGATCTACCAGAGAATGCTATTTAAAGGATTCAAGGACCATTAATAGCCCATCCGGTGTTCAAGGAAGTCTTTTTTACTCTTGCAGGTCAGATAGGGGTTTGTCTGCTTCTGCTTGCCTAAAGTGCAGAACGAGGATGGTCCGTAACTGTGCCCGGGGTAAATGATGAGGTCATCCGGCAGCCTTTTGATCACATGATAAAGCGTGTCATACATCCGCTGGGGATCTCCTCCTGGAAGGTCGCATCGTCCGCATCCATCAATGAATAGAGTGTCCCCCGTAAGGAGAATATTCCCAATGCGAAAGCACATGCATCCGGGCGTATGACCCGGCGTAGCGATGCACTGCAATTCGACCTTTCCGATCGGGATCTTTTGCCCATCGATGATATGACGCAAACGTTGGATATGAGGCATATAAAAAGGAGCTTCGTTCTCGGAGATATAAACAGGGATCTCCAGCCGCCTTGAAAGCTCTGCGGCGCCTTCCATATGATCAGGATGACCGTGGGTCAAAAGGATATGACGGATCTCAAGTTCATCATTTTCAGCTTCGCTGAGCAGGCGTTCCATGTCCCAGGCAGGGTCAACAACAGCGATCTGACGGGTCCTTTGACAACCGATGAAATACTGGAAATTCTGCATCGGGCCGATCTCCATCTGTTTCAGATAGATGTTTTGCATCACGGCTCCATTCTTAACCTTGCTTTGCCTTACAAGCTATACTATAATGCCTTAAAACTTTTAGTCAATAAGGAATCCCAATGCGCGAAAACCGTTGTCAATTTTCTGATCTTAACTTCCGCTTCCCGAACGGAATTGAAAAATCATTCTATCACGGTCAGATCCACCCGGAATTACGGGTGCCCTATAAAAAAGTCACTCTCGAAGTCCGGGATAAACCATTAGCCCTCTATGATGTTTCTGGGCCGTATGCCGACCCCAAAACGCCGGTGGACATTTCTAATGGAATACCAAAAGTGCGAGAGCCTTGGCTTCAGCGAAATCCGGATTTAAAAGAATACCGGACTTCATCGCACAAGAGCCTTCCTGGATTTAAGGGTTCTCATTGCCTCCGGAAAGCGGCGGATGGAAAAGCCGTCACTCAACTCCATTACGCTAGAAAAGGGCGGATTACCCCGGAAATGGAATTCGTGGCGATACGGGAAGGGCTGGACCCCGAGTTTGTCCGGAGGGAAGTGGCGGAAGGCCGCGCGATCATTCCGTCGAATATCAATCACCCGGAATGTGAACCGATGATCATCGGCCGTGAATTTCTGGTCAAGATCAATTCCAATATCGGAAATTCCGCCATTCGATCGTCGATCCTGGAAGAAGTGGAAAAGATGGTCTGGTCGATCCGCTGGGGAGGGGATACGGTCATGGACCTCTCCACCGGCAGCGAGATCGATGAGACACGCCAATGGATCCTGAGGAATTCGCCTGTTCCGATCGGAACGGTGCCGATCTACCAGGCGCTTCAAAAAGTGGATGGATGTATCGATCGGCTTTCCTGGGATGTTTATCGCCAGACGATCATTGAACAAGCTGAACAGGGAGTGGACTACTTTACCATTCACGCTGGGCTTTTGCGAGATTTCATCCCCATGGCGGCAAAACGCAAGACCGGCATTGTTTCACGCGGAGGAGCCATCCTTGCCAAATGGTGCATGATCCACCAAAAAGAAAATTTTCTCTATACTCATTTTGAAGACATCTGCAAGATCCTCCGGGACTATGATGTCGCGATCTCCCTGGGTGACGGACTGCGACCGGGAAGCATTGCGGACGCTAATGACGACGCGCAATTCTCGGAACTCAATACTTTAGGCGAACTCACCAAGATCGCCTGGGCCCATGATGTTCAGGTGATGATCGAAGGGCCGGGGCATGTTCCGCTCAATCAAATTCAGGAGAATATGGAAAAACAGATCCAGCTCTGTCATGGCGCGCCGTTCTACACACTGGGGCCATTGCCATTGGATGTGGCTGCAGGATATGATCATATCGCTTCCGCTATTGGGGCCGCCATGATTGGCTGGCTGGGAACGGCCATGCTGTGTTATGTCACACCCAAAGAGCACTTAGGCCTTCCTGACCGCGATGATGTCAAAGAAGGGATCATCGCTCACAAAATCGCGGCGCACGCCGCAGACCTTGCCAAAGGCCATCCTTTGGCCAAGCAATGGGACGACGCAATGTCCGAAGCGCGGTTCATGTTCAAATGGAACGATCAATTTAATTTGGCCATCGATGGAGAAAAAGCGAAAAATTTCCATGACCAGGCATTGCCCACTGAAACAAAGACTTCTGAATTCTGCTCCATGTGCGGACCAAATTTCTGCTCGATGAGGATTTCCCACGAAGTTTGCGACCGATCAAAATAGTTTAAAAATCGAATATCAGGCTGTGGTGAGAACCAGCTGATGTTGGGACATGAAAGACTGCAGATGCTGGCGCAAATCGTCCAGTGATTCTTTGGCGCTATCGCCGAAGATCTTGGCGGATCCGACAGTTTCGGAAAAAAGCGTTTGGTAATAATCGATCCCGTCAAAAAGGTTTTGGCAGAACTGTTCCGCGTATTTCTTCTGTTTAGCATCCATCTGCGGCACGATATCTTGCACATAATGCGCCAAGTGCTCAATATTCAAAACCAATTCTTTCAAAAAAAGATTGGGCCGCGGTTTGTCATTCAGCACGGAAATCCGTCCGTAAATATGATCGATCATTTCTTTTAAACTCACGACCTTAGAAAAATATGCGAGATTTGGCCCCGGGCAAACAGAAACTGGCTGGCTATCATTCGGAATAATCCCATTCTTTTGGAGGACGCCATTTCCGAGTTGATGACAGATACAGGCCTTGGCGGTGATAAGAGCGTACTGCCGTTTGAATTCTTCATCCGGGAGATTGAGTTTCTTCAACTGATCGATCTTCTTTGTCTGATAGGTGATCGATGCGGGACAGAGCAGGGTCCCGAACTCATCATTCATGGCGAGTGTTCCCTTGACGCAAGGGGCTCCGGGTTTTCCTGATCTGATGCGCCCTCGCTTGTCCTCTTCGGAAGAACTGTTACGCAAATTATTGAACGGGATCCCCAGGGGAGAGGAATCGCTCATGTAAAGGTCATCCTCATCGGCATCAACAAGCTTCTGAAGAGTTGACTCATCCACATTGGTCGCTTCCGGACACAAAAGAAAAGGAGTGCCCCATCCCGTCGAATCCAGATCATAATGGCGCCTCAGAAAAGAATCTTCTTCATAGGTGCCGATCCCGCCCTGAGCGGTCACGCTCACGGTCGGCGCAACTTTAGGCGCAGGGATGTTCTTGGCCTGAAGAGCAGCATCATACAGATCCTTGAGCTGTGAATAAAGCTCCGTTCGCTTTGTCTTGAACTCTTCCAGAATAGGCCCCATCAAATATCCTCCGGAGGAGAAGGCATGGCCCCCGCAGTTCAAGCCGGATTCAACACGAAATTCCGAGACCCATAAACCCTTTTTTGCAAAAATTTTTCCCTGGATCAAAGAGGAACGGAAATCACTGACTTTCAGAACAATGCGTTTTTTGATGTCCCCAGAAGCATCAGCATAAAAATCCTTGAAATTTTCAATGTAACTGTATAAGCGCTGGTTCAATCCGGCTGAAAAAACGATGGCGGATTTTAGACTGCTTTGCGCATACCCTCGTAAATTCGCGAGCGCTTCCGAAAACTCATTGAATGCGGGACGCCCATGTTCATCAAGCGCAGGCTTATCGAGCTTGGTCATAATATTGACATCAATACTTCCAGGCTGCATGTTCTTTCGCAGCTCATTCTGCATCTCTGTCTTTTTTGTCCCCTCTGGGAGGGCCATCATATGGGTATAGACTTTTTTGAGCGGGGAAGTATCTGGTAAAAGTTCAAAATATTTGTGGATCTCACTTTCGATCTCAAAGGCGGAATTCCGAAGCTCTTCAAACTGCTTTTTGACAAGCTTATCGAGCAAATTAAGATATTCCGTGACCCTTCGCGCGCGACGGTCAGGATCGCCTTTTTCGATCGGGATATAGGGCTCACCGAACTTTTCGGCATAAAATTTCCGCATCTGTTCCATCAGCGTATCGTCGACCAAAGAAATGACCGATGAAATGCCGTATTTGGCGACTTTGAGCGGGCTGTCGATCGTAAAACCCGTCCCCATGACCGGGATGTGAAAGGTATGTCCAAAAATTTCTTTTTTCATTTAATTATAATCCTAAGATAAGTATGTATACTTTAGCACTGATTAATTTACATATCAAGCGAATAATCTAAATACAACCGCTTCTTCGGTTTAAAAAAGCTTCAAATCCAGATATGTATTTGATTAGCCTGTGATTTTATACTAGAATGAGCAGGAATTTTAACGGAAAGGATGCAGATGGAAAAGATCATTATCATCGGTTCTGGTCCAGCCGCCCATACCGCTGCGATCTATACCGCCCGGGCCAATCTTAAACCCCTGATGTTTGAGGGCTTCATGG
>ERZ795055.1535-NODE-1535-length-18469-cov-6.657597_pt1 | contig 18469 bp, 19 predicted proteins | sample MGYA00375139_ERZ795055 | MGnify/ENA primary metagenome ERZ795055 (study PRJEB30184, sample SAMN05720283) | anaerobic digester metagenome | isolation source: active sludge of municipal wastewater-treating anaerobic digesters | place: USA | collected 2015-01-23 ... | reverse complement strand
TTTATGAGAGTTTTGATCTGGATCGCCGCAGGCGGCAGCCTCGGAGCTGTCGCCAGGTTTCTCATGGCTCGCACTGTTTACCGGTTCACCGGGGCATACTTCCCCTGGGGGACGCTGGCGGTGAACGTGCTTGGATGTTTTATAATAGGGTTTCTTTTCGAATTATTCGAGAGGACTGCTCTGAGCCCCGAGGTTAAAAGTTTCTGCACTATAGGTTTTCTCGGGGCGTTCACCACTTTTTCAACCTATTCTCTGGAAACGATAAATCTTTTTAGAGACGGTGAATTCAGGCTCGGAGCCATGAACGTTGCTCTGAGCAACATTGTCGGGATTGTCGCCGCAGTTCTCGGTATAATGATTGCCAGAATCCTTTTAAAATATTATAAATAGGAGAAAAATCATGAAACTCCCTGACGAAGCGGTCATGCTCAGGATTTTTGTCGGTGAACTTGATCGTCATGATGGAAGACCCCTGTATGAGGCGCTGGTGATGAAGGCCAGGGAGTTGAACCTTGCGGGTGCAACAGTCCTGCGCGGGATTCTGGGTTACGGCGCCAGCTCCAGAATACATTCAAGCAAGATGCTTGACCTTTCGGAGGATCTCCCGCTTGTCGTTGAAATAGTCGACACCGAAGAAAAAATCCACACAATTCTTCCATTCATCGAGGAGACCGTGAAGGAGGGTCTGGTTACCCTTGAAAAGATGAGGATTATCAGGTACAGCCACCGATAACGATTAATCAGTCAGCCTGATCGAAAGCAGGGTGAATACAAGAACCGAAAACACCGCCGATGTATAAAAAATAAAATCGTTGCCCATCGTCATCGCAGCTCCGATGAACAGTGGCCCCGCCGTTTGTCCCGCCCTGAGTATCATTGAATTGACCGACATGTAGGCTCCCCGGTATTCCATGGGTATTCGCTCGGCCAGCAGTGTCTGTGTGGCGGGGATATTGATACCGTTGGCGAATCCGTATATGAAAACAGGCAGGCTCAGAGCAAAAAAACTGGATATGAATTTTGTCGTTATGATGGCCGAGGCATACAGTATGAAACTTACAAGTATGAGCCTTCTGCTTGTGAACCGTCCCGACAGGTTTGCTATGTTCAGGGAACCCACTATTGTTCCGATTGACACGCTTGATATGAGGAGACCTGTTAAAAAAGAATCCGCATTGAATTTTTCATTTAAATAAAACGGGAAGAACGAAAAAAGCACCCCATAAAGAAGTATAAATGTGGCGAGAGTCCCGATAAAAAGCAGGTAAATGCGCGGATTTTTCATTCCTCTGAGCGCATTTTTAAGATATTCTATGATATGTTCATCCCCTTTCGGTTCGGGGTTGTCCAGTATATGCAGTACGGCCATGCCGACAGGGATGGCCGTTATTGAAAGCATAAAGGGATACTGCCATCCCAGCAGGGCCATTGCTCCTCCCATTGCGGGGTAGACGGCTGCACCGATACTCAGGACGGTTGAGTTGTAGCCGAGTGCTCTGAGCCGTGTTTCACCGGAATATAGATCGCCGATGATGGTCAGGTTTAGCGACCCCAGGGCTGCTGCACCGAGGCCCTGTACGAAGCGTAGTGAGAGTAGAAGGCCGAAGTTTTCTGTAAAAGCGCATGCGGTTCCGCTGATACCGAAAAGGAATAGGGAAGGAACCAGCATTTTTTTTCTCCCGATCCGGTCTGAAAGGATGCCGAGAAGAGGGGCGAGGAAAATACCCGGTAAAGTAAACACGGTGATCAGGAGTCCTACCTGCTTTTTGGAGACGCCGAGGGTTTGGGAGATCATGGGAAATGCCGGCGCAATGGAGGTGACACCCTGGACCACAATCAGGGTTACGCAGAATATCACCAGAAGATCCCTGTCACAGAAGAGTTTATTGTTTTCTTTCATTAGTAAGATTTACTTTGATTCGAATAAAGCAATTGAACTAGTGTTACTATGCATTGATGGATAGTATTGTTTTTCATGCAAGATTTTTTCTTCATGGTTGGTTGCTCTGAGCCCGGATCTTTTTACAGTGGTGCTCTGAGCATGAATTTATCATTGGGCAGAAAAATTTAAAAAATTGCTCTGAGCAGCAATTTTTTTCATCAAATTTCCTTCCCCCGTTCGTATTACATTCGGGAGGAAAACAGCCATGTCAAATGCCCCGCGAATATGTAAACCGAATCTGACCTATCACCTCGTATCGCGTTGTATCGAGTGCAGGAACGTCATGAGAGAAGCAAGTATTAAAGAGCTTCTCATTAAGGTCCTCTGTATGGCTCAGGAAAAATATTCCTTTGAAATAGTTCATTATACGATCATGGACACTCATTTTCATTTTATATTCAGGTCCGTTGATGAAGGGGAAACAGTCTCGAGGATCATGCAGTTTATTAAATCCCAGCTTGCACGGCGTTATAATAAAAAAATGAACCGCACTGGTCCTTTTTGGAACGAGCGTTTCAGTGATTTTATTATCGAGTTATCTGAAAATCCTGTCTTCTATTTTTTGTGGCTTATGTGGTATATAGCGTATAATTCGGTGAGATCGGGTCATGTGCGGGACCCGCGTAATTATGCTTACAGTGCCATTAATGCCTATTTGGACAGGGATTATGTTTCACCGGTTAAAATTACTTTACACTCGTATTTTCTCAAGCTTGGCGAAACCTTTGAGGTGCGTGTAAAACAATTTTTATATTTTGAGGAACTTTACCGTAAAAGACTTTATTGTGGCATTTAACACAATAATAAATTTTTATATTAACAATAAATCTTGTCAGTTTTGTAATGTACATTGCTCTGCTCTGAGCAGAATAAATCGGCATCGAAAAAAATCAAAAATAGAAAAATTATATTATAATTGCTTGACAATAAATTGCTGTTTCTATATATAGTAACCAATGTTTCTATTGATAGAAACATAAATAATGGAGCATCTGCATGAAACCTTTTTCAAAGAGATTTTTTTATTTTCAGTGGTGGGGAAACAATAGCGAGCGCAAATAACAGGTCGTCCGTTAAGACATAACATTAATAAAAGCCCCGCGGATGCCCGCGGGGCTTTTCGTTAAGCAAGGAGAAATAAATGCTGCACCCGAATTGTGAGGAGTTTAAAAAGATGACCCCGAAGTTCGACCGTATCGTGATTTACCGGGAAATTGCCGGTGATCTTTTCACCCCGGTTTCGGTCCTGATCAATTCTTTTCAAAAAAATGACGTTTTTCTCCTGGAAAGCGCGAATTTAGATAAAAGCTTTTCGCGGTTTTCCTTTTTTGGATTCAATCCGGCAAAGGTCATCACTTACCGGAAAGGCCTTCTGGAAGTCAGATCGGCAGATTCATTCAAGAAATACAACAATGTGAATCCCATTGATTACATGCAGGGAATTTTAAATACGGAATGTGCAAATTGTTCAGGGGGATACGGCGATTTTTGCGGGGGGTATGTCGGATTCATGGGATACGACATGGTTAATTACATGAAGGTGCTCAGAGCAACGATCAGGGAGGAGGAAAACTCACTGCTCATGGCCTTTTTCCAGGTCGACGAATTTTACGTGTTTGACAACCACTGCCACAAGCTGTATGCGGCCGTTTCGGTCCTGGCCGAAGGGGATCCTGAGGCTGTTTATGCAAGGGCGCAGGAGCGTACATTGCAAATGGCGTCGGAGATCGGGGTTGCTCTGAGCGGCGCAAACAATGAAGCTGCCGCCTCGGAAATCATGCAGGATTTTTCACGAGACGAATTCATGGCCGCAGTCATGGGTCTAAAAGACGAGATCACCAGGGGCGAGTGCATCCAGACCGTGCTGTCGAACCGCTATGAGATAACCGGCCTGTCCGATCCCGTGAGCCTTTACCGGCTCATGCGGAACATCAATCCATCGCCATATATGTTTTTCATCAAGACGGGAAACGAAATACTCTGCGGTACTTCGCCCGAGACCCATCTGAGGGTGACGAACCGCAGGGCCCTGCTCAAACCGATCGCCGGCACCTACCGGTTCGACCCTGCCCGAAAAAAAGAAATCCTCGATGGGCTGCGCACGGATGAAAAGGAGGTTGCCGAGCACCTGATGTTGCTGGACCTGGCCCGCAACGATCTCTATACCGGCTGCGACCATGAATCGGTCAGAGTGACCCAGTCGTTCGAGCCCGAGATATACTCCCACGTCGTGCATCTGGTATCCGAGGTGCAGGGAGATCTCGCGGCCGGCATATCTCCATTTGACCTGTTCTGCAACACCTTCCCGGCAGGCACCGTGTCGGGCGCGCCCAAGGTGCGGGCCATGGAGCTAATAAATCAGTATGAGAAGTCGCCTCGCGGATTCTACGCGGGCTGCGCCGGTTACTTCTCGTACAGCCAGGATATCGACACCTGTATCATAATCCGCAGCGCATTCATCAGCGGCGACAGGGCGGTGCTGAGAGCGGGCGCCGGCATAGTATACGACAGCGATCCGGAAAAGGAGTATCTTGAAGTGAAGAGCAAGCTCGGAGCGATCTTCGATTCCCTGAAGCAGATCAGCGTACTGGAGGAAAGAAATGTTTTTGCTGGTTGATAACTATGATTCGTTTACCTACAACCTCTGCGCCCTGTTTCGTTCGTGCGGTGAGGAGGTGCGGGTGATCAAGAACCGCGAGTTCATCCCCGCCGACGACTACCAGGGGATCATCATATCGCCGGGCCCGTCGTCGCCCGAGAACAGCGGTACCTCGCTTGACTATCTCCGCCGGTACAGGGGCGAGAAACCGATTTTCGGCGTGTGCCTCGGCATGCAGTGCATGGCGCACGTCCTGGACTACCCGGTCGTCGGCGCCGCCACGATCAAGCACGGCAAGGTCGATACGATGAAAACCTCCGGCGACTCGCTGCTGTTCAGGAGCGTTCCCCGCGAGTTCAGGGCTGTCCGGTACCACTCCCTTGCCGTCGAGGTCGACGGGAGTATCGTAACCTCAAGGGCCGCGAGCGACGATGTGATCATGTCCATCGAAGACAGGGATAATCTTTTTTTCGGCGTGCAGTTTCATCCGGAATCCATCCTGAGCGAGCACGGTAAGACCATCGTGCAGAACTTCATCAATTTCGCCAGGGGAGCCGAATCAGGCATGGGGATGAATATGGAACAGATAATCAAAAAGATGAATTCGGGAGAGGTTCTCGCGATGGATGAGGCCTCATGCCTGTTCGATGCCATGCTCTCGGGCGGGCTGACTGAGGCCCAGATCGCCTCTTCGCTGATATCGATGAAGCTCCGGGGGGAGAGCATCGACGAGCTCGCCGCTCTTGTCATGGCGATGGACCGGCGCAAGGTGCGGTTCAGCCATTGCTCTGAGCGCGCCATCGATACCTGCGGGACCGGGGGCGACGGCAAGTCCACGGTCAACGTTTCCACCGCGGTGAGCATAATACTCTCGTCCATGGGCTACCCGGTCGTCAAGCACGGCAACAAGGCCCAGAGCGGCAAGGTGGGGTCAGCCGACATCCTCGAGGGACTGGGCTTTGACCTTTCGTACGGCGATGCCGGGCCCGAGGAATTTTTCAGGCTCAACAACTACGTCTTCATCCACGCGCAGAAGCACCATCCCGCGCTGAAGGACATCGGCAAGGTGCGCCGCGAGCTCAAGGTTCCCACGATCTTCAACTTCGCCGGGCCGCTGGTCAACCCGGCGGACCCCGAATACCAGATCATAGGCATCAGCTCGCGTGAGCGGCTGGTCTTCATCGCCAACGTGCTTTTAAAGCTCGGCAGGAACAACGTCACGGTTTATTCTTCGTTCGACGGATACGACGAGGTCTCGACGGCAGACAGGACCGAGTGCATTACAGTAAGCAACGGCACGCTGAACCATTTCGTCATCGACCCGTCGGATTATTTCGAGCCGTTTGACATGCCGCGAGTGGCGGATGAGGCGCAGGCAAGGGAGCTTTTCCTGGACGGTATCTTCGGCCGTGACGAAAAAATCGCGAACCTCTTCGCCCTGAACACGGCTCTGGCGCTCAAGACCATGAAAGAAGCGAGCCTCACCAAAGGGTTTAAAGTTGCCAGGGAATTTCTGGCCAGCGGCAGGGCGGGCGAGAAGCTTGAAGCCATGACCTCGGGAGCGGCGCAATGTATCTCGATGAAATAATCGCGTACAAGAAAGAAGAGGCCAGGGGGATGAAATCCCCGTCATCTTCCCGGACCAGGCCGCTGCATGACCCGGTCGCAGACCTGAAATCCGCGCAGTTCATAGCCGAGATCAAGCGCTCGTCGCCCTCGCGCGGCGATATCCGTCCCGATGTCGACCATGTGGCCCAGGCTCGCCTGTACCTACAGGGCGGGGCAGGGGCGATCAGCGTGCTCACCGATAAAAAATATTTCAAGGGGGATTTCGGGATTTTGAACGATGTTTCTTCGGCGCTGGATATTCCCGTCCTGTGCAAGGATTTCATCGTGAGCGAGGTCCAGGTCGAGGCCGCGTATGCATCCGGCGCGGATTTCATTCTTCTCATCGCCGCGGCGCTCGATGAATCCGAACTGAAACGGCTATCGCTCAGAGCAACCGGTCTGGGCATGAAGGTGCTGTACGAAATCCACGAGCCCTCCGAATTCGACAGGATCAGGGACTGCGGACCGGAACTCGTGGGCGTGAACTCTCGCGACCTGAAGACCTTCATTATCGACAAGGACCAGGCGGCGCGCACGATAGCCGGCCTGAAGGGCGATTTTCTGAAGATCGCCGAGAGCGGCATCGAAACCGCCGAAGACATACGGCTCTTCGCGCGCCATGGAGCCGACGCCTTTCTTATCGGCACCGCCCTCATGACCAGCGACGATCCTGCGTCAAAGCTCGGTGAATTCGCCTCGGCGCTTCGGGAGGCCGACAGTGTTCGTTAAGGTCTGCGGCATGACATCGTTCGAACATATAGACTGGGCGGTCGAGGCCGGCTACTCCGCTGTCGGCATCGTGATGCACGCTGAAAGCCCCAGGTATTGCGATGTGGATAAGGCTCGCTCGCTCGCGGATTACGCGAGGGGCTCGATCGCGGTTGTCGGGGTGGCGCTCGGGATCGAGGAGCTTCTCGGCATCGAGCCCTCATTCGATTTCGTGCAGCTGTACCGCCCGGCGGATATCGACAACCTGATATTCGCCGGAGACTCCATCCCCGCAGGATTGAGGATGCGCCGTTTCATGTACGACATGAGCCGGGGCGCGGGAAGATTTGAACGCCCGCCGGACTGGGTGAGGGAGCGTTCAGGCGAGATCATTCTGTCCGGGGGGCTTGGCTGCGCCAACGTGCGCGAGGTGGTGAGGGAATACATGCCGTTCGGTGTGGACGTCTCCAGCGGGGTCGAATCCTCGCCAGGGCAGAAGGACCGGAAACTCATGATGGATTTTATCGAAGAGGTCAGGAATGGAACCTGTTAAAGGATTTTATGGCGAGTTCGGGGGGCAGTTCATCCCCGAGACCCTGGTGCCCGCGCTCGACGAGCTCGAGGCAGCGTTCGAAAACTTCAGGCGCGATGATAATATGCTGCGCGAGCTCGAGCTGTTCCTTAAAAATTACGCGGGCAGGCCGACTCCCGTTTACTTCGCCCGGAACCTCTCACGCAGATACGGCGTGAACATATATCTCAAGCGCGAGGACCTGCTGCACACAGGCGCGCACAAGATCAACAACACCCTGGGGCAGGCGCTGCTTGCGCGTCATATGGGTAAAAGACGCATCATAGCCGAGACAGGCGCGGGCCAGCACGGGGTCGCGACCGCGACCGTGGCTGCGCTGTTCGGGTTTGAGTGCACGGTGTACATGGGAAGCGTCGATGTCGAGCGCCAGATGCCGAACGTCAAGAAAATGAGGCTCCTCGGCGCGAATGTCGTTCCGGTCGAGGACGGGCTCAAGACCCTCAAGGACGCGGTGAGCGCAGCGCTCAAGGACTGGGTAGCCACGGTGAAAACGACGCATTACCTGCTCGGGTCGGTCACCGGCCCGCATCCGTTCCCGCACATCGTAGCCTGCTTTCAGGCCGTTGCCGGGAGAGAGGCGCGCGGCTATTTCGAGGAGCTGGGCTTCCTGCCGGACGCGGTCGTCGCCTGCGTGGGCGGCGGCAGCAACGCCATGGGAATCTTCCAGGGCTTCATGGACGCGAAAACCGTTGAGCTGGTCGGGGTAGAGGCCGGCGGGATTTCGATGAACCAGGGCGGGCATTCCGCCACGCTGACAGCGGGGAACAGGGGAATCTTCCAGGGAACTCTGTCGTATCTGCTCCAGAACGAAAACTGCCAGGTGAACGACGTGCATTCCGTGTCCGCGGGACTCGACTACCCGGGTGTCGGTCCGCAGCATGCGTATCTGCGCGACAGCGGTCGGGTGCGCTACACCTCGGTCTCCGACCGGCATGCCCTCAGGGCGTTCAGGGACCTGACTGTAAACGAGGGGATTATCCCGGCGCTCGAATCCTCGCACGCGCTGGCGCATGTGATCGAGAATGCCGCATCCTATGGCGGCAAAAACGTGCTGGTGCATCTGTCGGGAAGGGGAGACAAGGACCTGGGTATCATCGAGAAGCAGAATATGGAGGACCTATGAGAGGGATATATATCGTCGGCGGGTATCCCGACAGGGATGCATTCAGACAACGCTTTGCTGATGTCTGCGAAGCCGGTTTCGACTTTGTCGAGATAGGAATACCGTTCAACGACCCGTTGGCCGACGGCCCCGTCATCGCCGGGGCGCAGCTCGAGGCGGTGCGCGCCGGAATCACCGCCGAGACCGTGGCAGAGGACCTGCGTCGCCTCGTCAATTATCCTGTCAGGAAATACATCATGACCTACGCCAACATCGTATATTCGACCGGTATGAGGCGATTCTCCGACATGTTCGGCGGCGTCGTCGACGGCATCATCATCGCCGACCTGCCCAACCGGATGCGCGACCTGTTTTTCGGCCAGGGTCTCTGCATTCCCGTAATCCCCTTTGCGACGCTTGAATCGCGTGAAAGCGACATCGAGGCAGCCGCCCGCTCGGAAGCCGACTTCATCTATTTCGTGGGACTCAGGGGAATAACCGGGTCCACCGCGGATTTCTCGTCTCCTGAAATGAAAGAAAAGGTCGCATCGATTCGCAGGGCGACGAGCAAGAAGATTGTCATCGGGTTCGGGGTGAAAGGCCCGGCAGACGCATCATCCGCGTTGGGGCTCGGAGACGGGTATGTAATCGGCACCGAGGCAGTGCGCAGGCAGAACGACCCTGTCGAGTTCAGGAAATATCTGTCTGTCCTGGCAGGATAGGCCTATTTTTCCTTCCAGTTCCACCATTTGAGAAGGGCGGGGTCGCGCTTATCGTTTTCGGCGAAGTAAACCGCGCACCTGAAAACGTACAGCACGCAGCGGTCGACATGCGTTTTCCTGGCTGCACAGAGCTTGCCGTACAGCCGCTGGGGATCTTTCCCTTTCAGGTCGCTGACCTGTTTTATCCCGATCAGCCGAAGGTCTTCTTCAATGCTTGGGCCCACGCCGGGAATGGACTGCAGGCCGGTCTTGTCCCGTTTTTTCATTGGACCTTCCTCAACCGAGTAGTCCTTTCCTCGATTGATTTCCGGTGTTCCTCATCGGAGATGTTTGGGTCTTTCAGGTCAAAAAATTTCTTGCAGGGAAGCTCGCCGCATTCACTGCATCCATGGTATCGTCTTTCGGTCACCGAGCATCTGTACAGGGGGCATGTTTTGTCAGGCATGATGCTTCTGGCCCAGAACGTGGAGCCTTTCACCGTATAACAGCCCTGGCAGTTCGTGTTGTAGAAACTGCATCGGTCACACAGAAGTCCGCATGCAGACATGGGTTCATTCATGGCTTCCTCCGGTAATCACCCTGCGCTTTTCATCAGGAAATTCGGGTCATTCCGTAATGTTTGCAAAAAAATTCTTGCATACAAAGCAATAAGTGTCAACAGTAAATCATGTCTGCAATAATGAAATGGATGCCATGATTCGTCTGCTGTCGATTTTCTTGACTACGGCAGTGATTGTTTCGGTTTCCCTGACCTGGGGTTGCGATTTAAACAGCCGCAGAACAGATCCGAACGCTCTGCCGCACAATACCGCGCCCGAGCCGAGGTGTGAGGCGCCGGCGCTCGCCGATGTTTCAACCCCGGCAACGGTTGTGGGCGACGGCGCGCCAGAAAGCTGTACGGCCGAAGCGATTCAGGCAGCGGCGGCAGCGGGCGGCGTGATCGTTTTCGACTGCGGCGCTGACCCGGTCACGATAGATATTTCATCCCCCATTATTTTCACGAAAGAGAGCGTCCTGGACGGCGGCGGAACGGTCACCCTCAGCGGCGCAGGATCCTCTCGCATCATCTACTTTGATTCGGCGTACGATCTGAAAACGCCGCGGCTCACGGTGCAGCGCCTGACGCTGACGCAGGGTAGCGGCCCTGCCGGCGGAGACGACACCGCTGCAGGCGGCGGGGCCATATACCGCGACGGCGGCAGCCTTACGGTCATCGGCTGCACGTTCACCGGCAACCATGCCCCGTCGCCGGGTCAGGACATCGCCGGGGGCGCGATCTACGGATTCGGGGGCGGCGACATCGTCATCTCCGGCAGCGTCTTCACCGGAAATTCGGCAAGCAACGGCGGCGCGGTCGGCAGCCTGAACGGAGATGTTATAATCATCGACAGTGTTTTCACAGACAACGCCGCGACCGGGTACGATGGAAATCCCGGCCATGGCGGATGCGGCGGCGCCATCTACATGGACGGGGCAGACGAATGGACCTCGCTTTGCGGAGTGACCATCTCGGACAACCGGGCTGGGGCGATCGCTGGCGGATTTTTCAGGGTCTCCAACGACAACTCCGGGGCGTTTTCGATGGACCGCACAACGGTCGATTCGAACACGGTCACGCCCGACGACGCCGGCATCGCCGGCGGCATGTACCTCCAGGGCCTGCAGATAAAGCTCGGGAACAGCACGATATCCCGCAACCGGGCCTTCCACAACGGGGGGATATGGTTCACCGCCGACAATGTTGCCATGACGAATGTGACCGTTGCCGGTAACGTCGCGTTCGGCACCAACGGCGGCGGCATATGGCTTAGCGGTTCGCCGACAGGCCTGGTGCTCAACTGCACGATCGCGGACAACCATTCGACCGCGACGGACGTTATATGCGGCGCGATCTTCGGCAGCGGCCTTATTCTCAGGAATACGATCGTGTCGGGCAACACTGCGATGTGGGTCCCGGGATGCGACCATCTGCACGGCCGGGGCGACGGCGGCGTCGAGTGGCCCGGCGGGACCGACTGCACCGCGGGACCGCTCGTGGCCGACCCGCTGCTCGGCGCCCTCGGAGACAATGGGGGCGGGACCGAGACCATGCTCCCCGATGCCGCCAGCCCGGCGAGAGGCATCGCTGCCGGCTGCCCCGAAACCGACCAGCGCGGAGTGGCGCGCGGGGAAACGTGCACCGCGGGCTCGATCGAAATTCCATGAGAAGTGACATTTCCCCGTCACTCTATATACACGCAGTTTGCCCTCCTTTTCATCATGCTTCAGGTCGGGCGCTAACCGTCACAATTAACAAAAAAATTTGCATTTTTTTTGTTTTCTGTTAATATTCATTAATCACTGTCACAAAAATAAGTCCGGCTGGTTGGTGAGATTCGACGAATGTTTTGCATAAGTGTCGGCGGGATTCTGTCAATCTGACAGATGATGCGGCGGAAACAGGGATTATGGCTTGCCGGATAAAACTTTTACCTTCAGGAAGGAGTGCTATGAATATCAGGATCAGAAGTGTTAAAATGGTGATTTCACTCGCCGTGATATCGGCGATCACCTTGCTTTCAGTTATCTTTGTCGGTGTTTCCTACAATGCCGCCTATACCGCCGTTGAAAAGGCCTACTCCAATCAGCTCTGGAACTTCAACGATGAGCTTATGCAGCAGCTGGAGCGCTTTTACGAAGACCAGCTGACGAGCGTGCAGTTCCTGGCCTCCCAGGATGCGGTGGTCGATGCAATGGCGACGGGACGTGCGGGATACGCCGCGCAGATCATCAGGGGATTCTTTGACAGCAAAGGCATGTATGAAGACGTCATCATGTCCACCGCTGAAAGAAACCCCAGGGTCGTTTTAAGCGGCTCTGTAAAAGCGAACGGCGTCAGATGGGGCGGCGCAGGGTATGATGATAATATCGAAAAAGCCCTCAACGGAGAAGCCCACGTCAGCCAGCCCAATCGGTCGCCCGTAACCGGCAGGCCCGTGGTGCTGGTGAGCGCGCCGATCAAGAAAAACGGCGAGGTCATCGGCATTATGGGGCTGAGCTGTGAAATCAGCAAGCTCTCCCAGAACCTGGTAAAGAATATAAAGATCGGCAAAACAGGATATGTCTTTTTTCTGCGTAAAGACTGGCTGACTTTCGCCCATCCCGTTGAAGAGAATATATTTAAGCTGGATGCAAGCAAGTACGACTTCGGCATAAAAATGAAAGAATCCCCGGACAACACCCTCATCAAGTATGAATGGGAGGGTAAAGATAAAATCCTCACCTCGAAGCGTCTTGAAAAATACGGGATCGTATCAGCAATCAGCATTTATGTCGACGACATACGTGAGGACGCCCGGGCCATGGCCCTGATTATGGTGCTCGTCGGCGTTTTCGTCATCGTTATCTCGGCTTTCTTCATGTACATCATAATAAGCCGCAGGCTCATGCCGCTGAACCACGCGAGCGACATTCTGCAGAGCCTGTCAACCGGCGATCTGACCGCGAGATACCAGGGAGCCATCCGAGACGACGAGATCGGCCAGATGATAACCGCGTTGAATGAAATGACGATACGGCTTTCTGAGACCGTCAATAATATCGTCATGAGCAGCCAGGCCCTGACCGGGGCCTCGTCTGAAATCAGCGCGACCGCGGACAGCCTGAGCCAGGGAGCCAACGAGCAGGCCGCCAACGTCGAGGAAATCACCTCGTCCCTTGAGGAGATCGGCGCGACGATCTCGCAGAACGCCCAGAACGCCAAGGAGACCGATGTCATCGCGCAGCGCACCTCATCGCAGGCCGAAAAGGGAGGCAAGGCGGTCGACGACACGATTGAAGCCATGAAGCAGATTGCGCAGCGCATCTCGATCGTCGAGGATATCGCCTATCAGACCAACCTGCTGGCCCTCAACGCCGCAATCGAGGCGGCCAGGGCCGGAGAGCATGGCAAGGGATTCGCCGTCGTCGCCGGAGAGGTGAGAAAGCTCGCAGAGAACAGCCAGCAGGCCGCCCAGGAAATCAGCTCGCTGGCGACAAACAGCCTGGGAATCGCCGACACCGCGGGGTCTCTCATAAGGGAGATCATAACCGATATCAAGAAGACGGCGACTCTCGTTCAGGAGATCACCACCGCTTCCGAGGAGCAGGACACCGGCGTGAACCAGATAACGCTGGGCATGGACCAGCTCAATACCGTGACCCAGCACAGCGCGTCGACCTCCGAAGAGCTTGCTGCGACCGCCGGGATACTTGACCAGCACGCGAAGCAGCTGCATGACGCAGTTTCGTACTTCTCGGTTGAAAAAAAGACCGCTGATACGCCGCTTCTTGAGAAATGATTGACAAACGGTCCGCGAAGAACGATAACGATTTTCGCGGACCGTGGATTCAATTTTACTGCCATGAAAAAATCTGCATTTCCATTATTCCTCGCGCTCGCCGTTTCAATACTGTCATGCGCCGCCGAGTCCGGGAAAAAACCTGCATCGCCTGAAACGATCGGCCTTGCCGCGGCGGATTTCATTCTTTCGCTCCAGAACGATGACGGCCGCATCATGGACTGCCCCGACAGCGACGTGGTCAACGAGGATTCGAACATGGAGTACGCATGCCTCGGCCTCGCAGCGGCATACGGGCATTCAGGCGAGCAGAAATATCTTGACGGCCTCGCGAAGGCCGTTGCCTGGCTCGCTGCGCGTGAGGAAATGACCGATGCCGATTGGAAAGGGAGCTGGTTCTACGCATACGGCGTCGATGCGCCCTATGATCCGTTTCCGCTGTCGCCCGGGGAGGGCGTTGACGACGTGCGCGGGGTTGACGCGACATCCGCGCTGTTCGTCTATGTGCTGTACCTGCACAGGACGCTTTCGGGAGACGATTCGCTCGCGGCTCTTTATGAAAACAACGCCCGCGCCGCGCTGGATTTCCTGCTCGCAAACAATTATGATTCGGCAAAATATTTCTACAGCTCATGGCAGGAGTCTTCGGGTTCGTGGGATCTCTGGAAATACCGGTATGCAGCTGACCAGGCCGACGTGTACCTGGGAATGAGGGCGGGATTTCTTCTTTATGGGGATGCGGATTACGGCGACTCGGCGGACGCCATCGCCGCCGGCGTCACCGCTGACTTTTTTGATGAGGACGGTGAAAAATTCGCCACCGGCATGGAGAGCGACGGGATTCTTGACACGGGATTTGATGAATTCGACTCGATCTTTCCGCAGGGATACATGGCCTGGGTCTTCGGGTCCTCTGAGCAGACCCTGGCCTCGTACGAGTGGCTGGAGTCGAAAAAGACGCCAGGCGGCGGGATATACTGCTACACCGGGGATCCCGGATACAGCCTCTCGGTCGCGGTGTTGGCCCTGGCGGCCAGGTCTCTCGGTCTGGCCGCGCCTTCGGATTCGTTCGAGTGGATAGCACTGGAAACCTTTGACCCGGATGACGGCGGCATATGTGACACGAAAAACGGCTACAGGGACAAATTCTCGAATGTCGCCGGATTCACCGCCGCTGCTATGCTGGGCCTTGATCCTTTCTGATCCCGTTGTGCGCTTTGAACGCTTTTCGTTCCAGGAAATTACCCGCGTAGGCCCCTCTGCCTCCTGTTAGACTCCAGATGCTTGCGGCGATATACACCGGTATGAAAAGAGGACCGAGCACCTCATACTGCCTCACGTGCTCATGCTCGTGGACACGGTCGGCCGAAAGGGATCGGCCGTCATGCCCGAGTATCACGTGACCGAGTGTGATCGCGCTGACCCGTCCCCTGCCGGGCACGCAGTAGGTGAGAAACCCGGATATGAGCCTGCCGTGGACCTCGAGCACGCCGTCGATTATCTGCACGCGGCCGCCGGTCGCGATGGCCAGGGGAATGAAAAAAAGCCCCAGTACGGTATTCGGGAACGCCCAGATGTATTTCAGAAGCTTCATTTACATCTCCGAAACATATCCTGCATTATATCAGCATCCGCGCCGCGTCATATATGAATTTGCCCCCGAAAAACACGAGAGCGACCCCGCTGACCGCCGATATGACTTTCTGGAAAATCTTTCCGTACACCCTGCCGCCCCTGAAAGAAAGCGCCGAGAGAAACCAGCTCCATCCGAGGTCGCAGAGCCAGTGCGCGGCCATGAAGACCATGATCCCGGCCGCGCCGTATCCGGCTGCCTGCATGATCATGGCCCCGCCAACGGTCGCCCACCACAGCAGGAAATAGGGGTTCGCCGCGGAAAGCGCGGCCCCTGTCGCTACGGGTGAGCGGCCTCCGCCGGCCGCTTCGACCACGCCATTTGCCGCGTCCCTGAACATGCCTGCGGCCATGAAAAGAAGGTATGCCCCGCCGGCAATGCCGATAACGGGCTTCACGTAGGGCAGGCCGAAAAGGTAGCCGAATCCGAAAAGGATCGCGGCCATCATGGGGAATTCAACGATGCCGTGGCCTACGGCGATGAGCGCGCCCGCGTGCGGCGAGCGGCTTCCATGGCCCACGGTCGCGGCCGAGAGTGGCCCGGGGGCCATGACCCCGGTGAGCGAGATGACCATCGCGCCCGCCAGGAACTGAATGTACGACGAATCCATGCGAATGTTCTCCCTGGAATAATCATGCAGGATGCGGCGGTTTTGGGAAGAAATTTTTCCTGAATCGGTACATTAAAAAATTAAACATGCTTAACGCATGTGAGTCCCGGTTTTCGTCTTCGTACACGACATTATCTCTCGATAAAGCGGTCATTGACCCGGAATGCTTTTTTTTTGACTATGGTCGGCGGCATGGGTACTTTTTTGATACGGAATTCATCATGGATTAATGACTCATATGATATCTTGCCAGGAGGTATTTTATGGTACATTTAATATCCGACAAGCTGGTCGAACTGGTCGAGAAGCACAGCAGGGTAATCATCAAGCGATGGGTCGCCCGTTTAATTACAGATCCCACGACATCGTCCTTTTCCAAAAGGAACATCAACAGCATTGAAAAAAAGGCGATGAACCTTCTGGAACATATGGGGAAATGGGTCAGCTATGATACCACGAAGGAGGAGGTGGGTAAAAGGTACGCGGCAGAGGGAATCGAACTGTTCAAAATGGAGATACCGCTGTGCGAGGTGATCCGGGCGATGTACACGCTGAGAAGGATATTGTGGCTTTTCATCGAGAATGAAAGCGCGTTCGACACCGCGTTTCAGCTGCACCAGATGAAGGAATTGAGCGACAGGATCATTCTTTTCTTCGACAGGGCCGAGTATTACACCATACGGGGTTACATGGAGGAAATGAACAGGAAAATAAAGGAAGAATGGAAGCTCGATTCCGAAGAGACGAACAAGATTTTCTTTTATGCGTCGTTTTACAACAAGTAAGTGCGATGTGCGTATTGGGCCATGAACGACTGATGGCTTTGCGGGAAACGGCGAGTGCCTGAAACGGAACAGTATGTCATGATGCCTGGAACATGAATCCGTCATGGATGAAGTCATAAAGGCAATATATAATGTCGAAAGCGAATGCGCGGCAAAGATCGAAGCGGAGAGGGACAGATGCGACGCCATGATTAAAAAAAGGATCACGGAATGCGGGACCCTTAAGGAGGAGGAAAAAAAACGGATTATCGGGGAAAACGAACGGCGTTACGGGGAAAAGGTCGGAATTGCCGAAAGAGAAATACAGCGTGAACTTTCGGACCTGAAAGCAATGTTAAGCGGCCTTAAGGACAATACTGAGTTATGCAATGAGGTGAAGAACAGGATAATTTCCGTTATTTTTAAATCCCGGTAGGGGCTTTACTGTGAACGGCATTGCGGACAAGACATATATTCATGCTAAGATACATGCTCTTCACGCTTCACTGCTGTCGGCGGATGATTATCTGGAAATTGCGCGATCGGGAAATTTCCATGCCGTGTTTCCGGTATCTCCCGCCGGAAAAGACGTATCCGACATCGTTCAGACAAAAGAAAAAATATTCAGGCGCCAGGCCGGGATTTTCATCCTGCTAGCCGGGTTGAACGATTTTTACGGCGAATTTTTCAGGTCGTTCCTTCTTCTCTTCGAGTTGAACAACATCAAGAGCGTTCTGCTGAGATCATACGGGAAGAATCCCCCGCCTTTGCAATGGAACGATGTCAGCCCCTGCAATATTATTGATGAGTCCTGCATGAAGAGACAAATCCCCCTGCACGAGCTCAGCGCGTTGTTCGCCGGCACCGTTTTCTCCGGCGTGATGGACTTCGATTCTCCTCCGTCATATGAGGCCCTGGAGAGGGAGGTGGATTTAGTCTCGCTCAAAAACCTGCTGGGGCTGGGAAGAAGATTGCTCCCCGCCGATCGCAGGATTTTCAACAATGTCGTTCTGAAAAAGATTATCTCGCTCAAGATCGTCTGGGCGGCGAGGTCAGAGGCCTATTACGGCTCCGAAAGCGATTTCAGGCAGTTCGATCCCGTGGATGTGTTCGGCGGGTCCACGGTGACGTCGGCGGACATAAAGGCCGTCGAGGCCGAAATAAGAAAGAGCATCAAAACGGGATATCAGGCGTCCGGCGCGCATATAAAAAAGGACGATGTGCCCGGCATGGAGCTTTTCCTGGACCGGCTTTTTGTCTCTCATATTAAAAGAATTTTTTCCGGGGACTTTCACGGAATATGCCCCGTGATATCCTACGCCTGGCTGCTGTACTACCAGATCCGGAACCTTTTTACGGTAATTGAAGGCCGGTTTCTGAAGGTCGACCCCGAAACGATAATGAAGCGGGTTGTGACGGGGATAGTATGAAGGCGCGGATAAGAAAAATCGTCGTCGGCGTAAACCGCAACCGCGTGCAGGAGGTGGTGTATGAACTCGGGCTCGAGTCGCTCGTGCACCTTGAGGCGTGGGACGCATCCTCCTCTGAAGCTGCATCAGCGGCGTACGCGGATATTGAAAGCAGGGTCGGTTCGGTGCTGCTCAGGGTTGAAAAAATCTTCGATGACTTGAACATCGCCGCATATCCCGCCGCAGCCGGCCGGAACGGACCGGCGGTCTTCAGCACCGACATCGATGCCGATTCGGCCCTGCTCGATTCGATCAGCGATGAAATCGGCTCCATTCGCGATCTGAGGGCGAAATATCTCGCTGAAAGCGAGTCGCTGCTGATCCGGCTTGGCGATGCGGCCGATGCCGGGGCCCTTCTCGGAGGCGCCGCTCTTGCCGCGCGCATGAAGCTGTGCCGCCAC
>ERZ795055.1530-NODE-1530-length-18519-cov-4.184575_pt1 | contig 18519 bp, 15 predicted proteins | sample MGYA00375139_ERZ795055 | MGnify/ENA primary metagenome ERZ795055 (study PRJEB30184, sample SAMN05720283) | anaerobic digester metagenome | isolation source: active sludge of municipal wastewater-treating anaerobic digesters | place: USA | collected 2015-01-23 ... | reverse complement strand
CTCCTCGTGGCGATGGGCGCGGTGTCCATCCTCCTCGAGAACGACATCTTCTTCAAGCTGAAGCCCGCCATCCTGGAGCTCATCCTCTGCGTCATCCTGGGCGTGAGCGCTTTTTCATCGAGGAACATCATCATGATGATGTCGCATCGCTACGTGAAGGGACTGCCCGCGGAAATCGGCGACGCGCAGATGGAGCTCCTGCGCCGCCCTATACGGATTCTCTTCTGGCTGCTCGCGGCGCACACGGCGCTCGTGGTCTACGCGGCGTACTTCATGTCGCGCGAGGCGTGGGCCTTCGTGAGCGGGGGGCTCTTCTACATCCTGGTGGGAGTCTACTTCATAGGGCAGATCGTCTATCAGAGATGGATGATACGAAAGCGCCGCAGGAGCGTCACCCCCGCCGCGGAATGGGAGCGTGACTATCACACGGGACGGTATCCCTGAAAGCGCGGATACGTATCCGCGCCTTCACCACACGAACGGCACGAGCCGCGCGCGCGTCTTCGCGAAGTCGGCGTATCCCTCCAGCTTCATGAGTGTCTTCTCCTCCTCCAGGATGCGCCCCGCGATACCGGGGACGAGCGCCAGGACAAGCGCCGCCAGCGTCACCATGTTGAGAAACCAGAGCGCCACCCCGGCATGGGCCAGTATCATCCCCGCGTAGGCAGGGTGGCGAAGGACGCGGTAGGGGCCGGTATCTATCACCCGGTGGTTGTCACCCAGCGATACCAGGTGGGAATAGTGCGCACCCAGCGTCCGTATCGCCCAGGCGCGGAGCGCGATTCCCATGGCGAACATCGCGCCGCCGGCAATGTGCCAGGGGCCCGGCGCCTCCCAGAGCGGCCCGAACCAGAGCGCGGTGAGTATCACCAGCGCCTGTCCCGCGCCGTAGAGCACCGCCGTCCAGACATCGGACACTTCCTTCTTCCTGGCGGTATCGGCCCGCCCCACGCCGGTTTCGTAGCTCAGCCAGAGCGCGTACACCACCGTGAAGAGCATGTCGAAATTGTAACCGTCGCCCCACGGGTTGCCGCGCGCGTCGAAGCGAAAGTAGAAAACCAGGAGCACGAGGATGATGAGCAGCGCGGGCTGTATGACCTGGATGAATTTTTTCACGCGCGCCTCACTTTGCCGTGAATGTATTGAAACTCTGGCGCGGCAGGAAATCGAAACGCTCCTTCCGCGCGTAGCCGGCGCGCTCCATCAGGGCCACCACCTCCTCCTCCGGCGTCTGGTGGCCGAAGAGTCCCGTGAAGGTAAAGCCCTGCTTTTTCTGATACTCCACTATCGCGACACGCCCGCCGGGCTTCAGGACCGCGCGCACATTGGCAAAATATTTTTCCCTTTCGGGGAGATGATGATAGACGTTCCTCACGAAGACCAGGTCCACGCTCGCCTTCTCCAGACCGGAACCGTCCTCCTTGGCGGCGACGGTCTCGATGTTCGACAGTCCGTTCTCCTTCGCGAGCGCCGCCACGCGAACAAGCATTTCCCGGTCCACGTCCACCGCGTACACCTTTCCCCGGGGACCGACCTTCGCGGCGAACTTCACGGTAAAGTATCCACCGCCGGAGCCGAGGTCCGCCACGGTGTCGCCCTCCCGCACATTCAGCGCCTCCACCACGCGGTCCGCCATACTCTCCGAATCCGCCGCTTCGCGGTTGAAGAGCCAGGCCTGGCATCCGGCCGAGCAGCCCGCCGATCCAAGGACAAGACATGCCAGCACCAATCCGACTGCGATCCTGTATCCGTTGTTCATGGTGCTACCTCCGACGACCGGCAGGTTTCATGACACGCGTACGGCATGTCATCGCATATCATACTACTATATATGGCAGCAGGAATCAAGGAAAAGTGTGATGACGGATGATCCGTCCGCGCGATATTTTCTTGCCTTTTATCCATTTGATTGATGTATGTATCTTCATCATGAAGCAAAAATTCTCCATCATCAGAACAATGCCTCTGTGCGCGATACTTCTCTCCACATGCTTCATGCTCTCGTGCGGGAGCGATGACAATGGCGCGGCTCCCGCTGCCGCGCGCCTCCTGGGGCTGGACGTATCGACGCAGGCGGAAACCCAAAGCTACGACCAGGCCTTCGACCTGGGAATGACCACCGGCGCGGAGTTCATCACCCTCTCCCTCACCTGGGACCTTCTGGAACCGGCGAAGGGCGATTACACAACCGATTCATTAATTCTTCTCGACATCGCCAACAGCTACTACCCCGCGAAAGGGACGAAAGTCGCGCTCGGCATCAATCCCATCGATACCGTGTACAAGGGGCTTCCCGCCGGGATGACGAGCACCGATTTCGACAGCGCCGAAGTCATCACCCAGTACAAACTGCTGCTCGACAAAGTATTCGATCACATAAAGGACCTCGACCTGGCGTGCCTCTCCATCGGCAACGAGGTCGATATCTACCTCGCCGTCCATCCCACGGAGCTGGCGAAGTATCAAGCCTTCTACGAGGCCGCTGCCGACTACGCCCGCTCGAAGCGCTCCGGCCTGACGGTTGGCTTCAAGGCCACCCACGGCGGCCTCACCAGCGCGTCGAAAACGGACATGAAGGCGATGAACCTGCACAGCGACGCGGTGCTCGCCACCTACTACCCGCTGAACGCGGATTTCACCGTGAAGGCCACCACCGCGGTCGATGCCGATTTCGACGCAATCGTCGCCGAGTACCCGGACACACCGATCTATTTCCTGGAGGCGGGCTACCCGGGAAGCGCCACGTGCGGGAGCTCCGACGACGCGCAGTCAGATTTTATCGTGAAGGTTTTCAGCGCGTGGGACCGGCATGCCGGGAGCATCGGGGCTGTCACCTTCGCCTGGCTCACCGACCTTTCTGAAACGAAGGCGCAGGAATACGTAACGTACTACGGAATGTCGGGCGATCCGAACGAGACTCGTTTCAAGGAGTACCTGCGCTCGCTGGGACTCCGCACGTACCCGGTGGCGGGTGCGGACAAGAAGGCCTTCACCACGTTGAAATCGGAAGCCGCGGCCCGCGGCTGGTGACGATTCCCGCCATTAAATCGTATTTGACTTCCTTGATCATCCCTCGAAAAATGATCTCATACCATGTTCCGACGAACGATCCCTCTCCTGGCGCTTATCGCCCTCGCTCTGCCTCCGACACTCCTTCACGCGGAGACTGATTCCCGCGCCCTGGGCGTTGCCGGTGACCGCCTGGAGTACCGCTGGGGCGATTCCCCCGCGGACGGCCGCGGCTCCTTTTCCTGGATGACGGGCGATTCCGCGGCCTGGCAACAGTTCACCCTTCCCGGAGAACCGCCCGGCCGCGATGCGCGCACCAACCTCTGGGTCCGCGTGAAGATTCCCGACTGCGTCTACCCCACCCCGGCGCTGATGACATCGGGCGTCCACCAGGCGTTTGAGGTCTACCTCGACGGCAGGGCGATATACAGGTTCGGCGAGCTCGATTCCTCCGGCAAGGCAGCGTTTCCCGGCTACCGGTGGCACCATATCATCCCCCTTCCCGGCGACTGCGGCGGCAAATTCGTATACTTCCGCGTATACTCAAAATTCCTGAACATCGGCTTTTCATCGCTCGCCCTCGGCAACAGGACCGATCTCGTTGTTTCCATCGTCCAGCGCGACATCCACAAGTTCAGCCTGGGAGTCATCATCGCGATCACCGGCATCGTGGCGCTGGTGTTCTTCCTTTCCCGGAGGAAAAAGTTCATCGGCCAGGTGCCGGTCAACGAACAGATATACCTGTACTTTTCCATTTTCACCGTGGCCATCGGCGTCGCCATCGCCGCCGATACTGCGCTGAAGGAACTCATCTGGGACGCTCCCATGGCGTGGATCCACGTGCGCATGGCGTGCATGTGCCTTTTCGGCGTGGGCCTCGCGGGATTCATCATCCAGATAGACGAGATACGCTACCGATTCCTCCTGCGCGGCCTGTTCTTCCTGTACGTCGCGTATACGGTCGCGGCGTTCCTCCTCGTCGCCGCCGGCCTCATCGGGGTGATGTCGCTCATCCTGCCGTACAATCTGCTGATACTGGTCTCCATCCCGATAATGCTCTTCTGCATCGCGGCGACTTCCTTCCGGGGCAACAGGGACGCGACCATATTCACGACCGGGTTCGTCATCCTGATCGCCGTCGGCGTGAGGGACGCCCTGATGGACATGGGCATGCTGCCCCGGGGCGAGTTCATCCACCACTGGGGAATACTGGTATTCATCGTGTCGCTGGGCATCATCCTTGCCCGGCGCTTTTCCGACACCTACACGCGATTCTACGAGTACCAGCAGAACCTGGAGCTGGCGCGCAACATCCAGCGGTCCAATCTTCCGCGGCAGGTGCCCGGCGTGGAGCGCCTGCGCATTTCGGCGAAGTACATCCCCATGCAGAGGGTGGGCGGCGACTTCTACGGTTTCCACGCCGTCGATTCGAAGCGCATGGGCGTGCTCCTCACCGACGTATCCGGGCACGGGATTCCCTCGGCCATGATATCGTCGATGATCAGGTTGAGTTTCGACCTCGCGGCGGAACACGCGCACGATCCCTCCAGACTGCTCGAAGCGCTCAATGCGATGCTCATTGAAAAGATCGAGAAGAACTTCATCACCGCCTCCTACTGCTACCTCGATCTCGAGCAGATGAAGCTCAGCAGCGGAAACGCGGGTCATCCTTCTCTTTACATCTGGAATAACGACGGCGGACGGCTGGTTGAAATAAGACCGAGGGGGATGTTCCTCGGCCGCTTCACGGACATCCAGTGCGTCACCGAGGAGACCGATATCCGCCCCGGGGACAAGATCGTCATCTACACCGACGGGATCACCGAGGCAATGAACAGGCGGGGAGAGCTTTTCGGAGAAAAGTCGCTGGAAGACTTCATTCGTGGCTGGCACGGCCTCCCCGCGGAGGAGTTCATCGCCCGCCTGCTGGACCACGTGCGCGCGTGGTCGGGACGGAGCGATGATGGATTCGACGATGATCTCACCATCATCGTCATCGACGTGCTCTGACGCGCGTCACTGGATGTTCTTCATCGCGGGGGGGACCTGCGGCATCCTGATCTCGCCGTTCACCGACTCGTATTTGCGGATATTGTCCTGGAGCGCCATGAGCAGGCGCTTGGCGTGCGACGGCGTCAGGATGATGCGCGATATCAGCTTGCCGAAGCCGGGAGGCGGCGTGGGGTTGATGAACAGGAAGTCCACGATGAACTCCTCCGGCGAGTGGGCGATGTTCGCGAAGTTCGCGAAATGCCCGGTGGCATCCTTGTCCTCCACCTTGATCTCAATCTTCATTTCCTTCATCGGCTGGTCCATAAGTTCTCCTTCGTAGCGTCATGCGGGCACTGCCCGCACCCGTATATTTTTACAGGGAACCCCTGCGGGGGGCTTTTTGGGGCTTCGCCCCAAACCCCGTTGCTGCGTCAAGAGTCTATTTCAGTTGGTGTCATCTCGACTCCGCTCGATGAACGTTGTTGCAACGCTCCCCGAGCGGAGTCGAGGGGTGATGGTATTCACCCCCGATTGATTTTAAAACCTGGTACCAGCGAAAAGTTCCATGTTTAAAAGCATTTGCTCGACATGCAGCGGTCTCCACCACCCGCCGGACACAATATCGTATATAACCATAATTCCAGCGAAAAACCTTTCACCATTGTATCCCAGCGCCGATTTCACGCTCGACCTTATCATAAAGCCATAGTCGCTCTTTTCCCCGGAGGAAACATCCAGTTCCTCGTACACGAGTCCCCCTCCAATGAACACCCCGAGCGTGAGATACAGTCCCCCGTACACAAGCGAGTAGGCATACCCCGGACTCGTGGCGAGACTGTAAAACCTGCCTCCGCGAAATCCCGCGTACCCGCCGCCATCGTGGGCGGCCGGGAACAGCGGAGCGTCACTGTCAATGACAAGCCTCATCGCCGATACCATGAAAAGGAACGATCCTCCGCTGCCCAGCTGACGTTCCGTCTGGCTGAAGGACGCCACCAACGAAAAGTTCCCTGAAAACACATAATAGGCATTGAGACCGACCGCCGAAAGCGAGAGATCGGGCCGTATAGTTTCCGGGTCGCCCTCGTGCAGGCCGAAATCCCCCGGGTTACTCATGTAGCATCCTTTATAACGCTGATAGTACAGGTCAATGCCGTACTGCCTTCCATACAGGAACATGGACAGATTTTCAAAGGAGCTTTCCCCGTATCTCTCCACGTCGTCGTCGCCGGGAGGGATGTCGTTAACCAGGGATATGCCGAGGCCATTCCATCCGATTCCGACTCCGTAATATCCTCCCGCGCTGGGGTTTGGCTGATAGATCACTTCCTTCAATACGTTACCGTATTCATGCACGATATTGACCGATGGCAGGTTAAACCCCAGGAACCCCCTCACTGTTACCAGGTCTTCGAACGTCTGTATGTTGTCCGAATCCTGCGCGGAAAGCGGCAGGGCCGCCAGTCCGACGGAAAGGCAGATTACCATGGCAAAGACCTGTCGCTTCATGCACACCCCTCATCACTATGTTTATCAGACAAAGTACCCAATACCACCGCGATAATCAAGCGTTTCCGTACCATGCCCGGCCCCCGTGCGGAAATTATTCTTGCAGGCCTTCACGGGGGATGATACGCTCCGTGCATCATGAACGCCCCGGCCATCATCCTCCGCCTCGCCTGGCGCAACGTCTGGCGGAATGCGCGGCGCACCGTGCTCACGCTCCTCACCATCGTGGTGGGCTGCGGGATGATCATCCTCATGAACGCCATCGCCAAGGGCGGACACGACCGGATGATAGAGGATGCCGTGTCGATGGGAACCGGGCACATCCAGGTGCACGAGAAGGGCTTCTGGGACAACCAGACCATCGACTACGCCTTCGTCCCGCCGCGCGCTCTTATCGACGCGCTCGACAGGAACTCCGCCGTGGGCGCATACGCCATGCGCATGCAGGCGGGGGCGCTCCTCTCGTCACCGGCAAACACGGCGGGGACCCTCATCCAGGGCGTTGATCCCGTGAAAGAGCGCCTCGTATCGAACATCCATGAAAAGGTACTCCCCGGCGGTCGGTTCCTCGAGGAGGGCGATACCGCCAGCACGGTGCTCGGGGAGAAGCTCGCGAAGAACCTGGGCGTGAAAGTCGGCGACAAGGTGGCCTTCATCTCGCAGGGGTTCGACGGCTCGATAGCCGCCGAGCGCCTCACGGTGGCGGGGCTTTTCCGCACCGGGACGCCGGACATCGACAGGGGCCTCGCGCTGATGCCGCTCGGTTTCGCCGACACCGCTTTTTCCATGATGGGCTACGTGCACGCGATCGCGGTGAAGCTCCGCGAGCCCGCGGCGATGCGCGGCGTGATCGCCGAGCTTGAGCGGGCGGAGAGCGGGACGCCCGTGGAGGTGATGGGCTGGGACGCGCTCATGCCGGTGCTGGTGCAGTTCATTGCCATGGACGACGTGAGCGCCTGGATCTTCGACTTCATCCTCCTCATGCTGGTGGCCTTCGGGATACTGAACACCATCCAGATGTCGGTGTTCGAGCGCACGCGCGAGTTCGGCATCATGCTCTCGATAGGGACCAGGCCCTCGCAGGTGGTGGCGATGGTGCTCGCGGAATCGGCCATCATCTCCGTCATGGGTGTGGCGCTGGGCGTCCTGCTGGGGTACGCGTCCAGCTGGTACTTTTTCGTGAATCCGATAGACTACTCCGGTTACGCCCAGGAGCTTGCGGTCTGGGGGCTGTCGACCACGATATATCCCGCCGACGCCACCTGGCTCAACGCGACCGTAACCGCGGGTTTCACGTTCCTTTTCGCGATGATATTTTCGATATTTCCCGCCCGGCGCGCGTCGAGGCTCAGGCCCGTCGAGGCGATACGGCAGTTGTGACATGCATCATGAAAGCGCGCAAGCGTTTGCGCGCCTGCGGAGGGCACCACGATATCCATGAAGCCACATGAAAACGCGCAAGCGCTTGCGCGCCCGACGCAGGCAGGGGCGCACGCGCGCCTGCTGGTGAAGATGGCGTGGCGCAACGTCTGGCGGAACAGGCGGCGCTCACTGGTGGTCATCTCTTCCATCGGCTTCGGCATCTTCGCCATGGTCCTCTCCATGGGCATCATGAACGGATTCAACGTCCAGATGGTGGAGAACACCATCGGCACGTCACTGGGGCACATCGCCGTCCACCGGAAGGGCTGGCAGGACGACATGAAGCTCTCTCTTAGCTTTGTCCCGTCGGATAAAATCTTTTCCGCGCTGAAGGCACACCCCCGCGTCATCGGCTACGCGCCGCGCGTCAAGACCGACGGCATCGTCCGCTCCAGCGAAACCTCGCAGCAGGTGCTGGTGACCGGGATCGATCCGGTGAAGGAGAAAGGCGCGTCGCAGATATTCGCGTACATGCTGGACGAGGGCGGCAGCCGTTTCTTCACGCCCGCCGACCACGGCGCCATCATCATCTCGAAGCTCCTCGCGGAAAAGCTGGACATCCTTCCCGGCGACAAGATGGTGCTGATGCTTCAGGACAAAAGCCGCGCCATCGCGGGCGTGGGCCTGCGCGTGGCGGGGCTCTACCGCACGCCCATAGACGTCTTCGACAAGTTCACCGTCTTCGTGCCACTGCGGAAGCTTCAGGAGATCACCGGCCTCGGCGGCGCCGTCTCGGAGTTGACCGTTCGCCTGGAGAACAGCCGCGACGTCGATGCGGTAAAACGCGGTCTTGTGCGCGCGGCGGGCGATCCCGGGCTGGAGATACTCACCTGGAAGGAGATGGACCCAAACCTGGTGCGGGCCGTGAAGCTCTTCGACCAGATGATGTACATCTTCTTCGCCATCATCTTCATCACGGTGATCTTCTCCGTGGCCAACACGCTCATCATGGCCATCATGGAGCGGTTCCACGAGATAGGGGTGATGAAGTCCATCGGCACGCGGCCGTCGTGGATTTTCTCCCTCATCATGATCGAGGCGTGCTTCCTGGGCGCGGTGGGCCTCGCCGCGGGCGCCGCCGCCGGCATCGTCGCCACGGGACTGCTGGCCCACACGGGAATCGACTTTTCGTTCTACGTGGAATCGATGCGGACCTGGGGCACCGGGAGCGTCATCTATCCCGCGGTGAAGGCGCTCGACATGGTCATGGCCGGGGTGATAGTCCTCGCCACCACGATCATCGCCGCGCTCTACCCGGCGCTCAAGGCCTCACGCATCAGGCCGCTCGAGGCACTGCATTACATCTGACGACCGAGACCGGAAACACGCCCGCTTCTTTCATCATATCAAAATTCAATTGACATAAATATTTTTTGACGATACTGTTCGCTCCATTGCACCTGCATGCAGGTCATCGTGTGTACGTATCGGTCATGGTGAGCGGAGTCGAACCATGACCAGTCCGGCACTGTTCCACCTGGATGTGCCGGTTCACACATGCGCTCTGGGGAACTCATTCAACACATCTGATCAACTGGAGGAAAGAGCATGAAAAATATCAGCATGATGATATGTGCTGCGATACTGGTGTGCGCCGCGCTCCCGGCATTCGCGTCCGGCACCGGCGAGAACATGGGCGGGCTGATGACTGTGGTGGCCGAGGGCCCCTACGACGTGGGACGCAACCCCGCCCTCCTGCCCCTCATGCGGAAGGATCACGCCATCGGGTATGATGTTACTGCGCAGGCCTACAGTTCGTTAAGTTCCACGGGATCACTGGGGGCGACATTCACACCACCAACAACGGTTCTCACAAGTTCTTCCCTTGATTTTACCGACCCAGATACGCAAAAAATTGCCGGTGCTCTCGCTTTCGCGACAAAAGTGACGGATACAATTACGGTCGGTATTGGCGTTCTACAGCAATTGCAGAAGGACACGCCGGGAATGAATATGAGATTAACTACCATATCTCCATCATCAACACTATCCTCGAAATCCGATTCTGAAACAGTCTCATCGGAAACCGATCTTTATGCATCCGCGGGGATGCGCCTCATGGGCAACCTTACCCTCGGTATTCAACTCGACGGGAAAAGCAAGTACTCCAGCGAGCGCGAGTCGACGGTCGCCTACTCAAGCGGAAACCTCGATGAAACGGGCGGCAAGATTAACGAGCAGCGCGACCTTCAGGCAACCGTCGCCCTTGGCCTTCTTTATCATACCGATGCCATGCAAATTGGTTTCATGGTGAACTCCGGCACCTTCAACTGGCACCGGCAGTCGTATTCCGAAAATAAATCCGAAAAATTATCAGATCCTCCTAACGCCACCGGCTATAATGTAAGCGCCTCCACCTCTTGGGAAGGGCGCTACACCGATGGGCCGTCCCTGGTGCTCGGCGGTCACTACCGACTGACTTCGGTCATGTCCGTCGGAGCGGAAGCGGGGTACCTCTTCTCCCGGAGCTATGATGTTCCCGCGATATCCATGGCTGATACTACACTTGAGGAGATCGACTCAGAGCGCGAGGTGGAGCGCGTCTACTTCGCCGGCGGTGGTGCGAGCTTCCTGATCGCTGATGGAATGACCCTTGCCTTCGGCGGAAGGTTTCTGAATTACAAGCTCAACCAGGCGGAGAAGAACTCGAAAAAGACCAGCGACGTCGACATGGAAATGAAACTCCTGCGCATCGTCCTGGGTCTAGACTGGCGTGTTAATGAAAACATGAACCTGGTTGTCTTCGGCGCCATGGACCGCACTGTCGCGGAACTCGGCATGAAAATGAGCGAAACGGACATGACCATGAACCTCTCGCTCGAGAACACAACCACCGCCTACTCGGTGGGCTTCGGGGTGACGCAGTATTTTTAGTTGTCACAATGTCTATTGCGGATAGAATGCCTGTGTACACCATTGATACACGGGAGATGACATCATGAAAAGAACCATTCTATCCGCCGTCATCGCGCTGTGCGCGGTCATCATTTTCATCCCCGCCCCTTCAGGCGCAATGTCCCTGGGCGTCGGCGCCACGACATGGTACGCCTGGTGGCAGCCGGCGTGGGCGGAAGGGGAAAGCACAGGCGTAGGCCCCGGCAGCTTCGACTGGGAGATCGATCCGTCAATCATGGCCGGACCGATCATCTCACTCGGGGTTACCGATTCGATCACACTGTCCTCGGTCCTGGTCTTCGGGAAATATGAAGCTTCAACCAGTATTCCGGCGGCGCTGGAAACCTGGAGCCGCGATGTCACCAAGTACGAGATCGACACGACCCTTGCCTGGCGCGTCATGCCCATGGTAAGCCTTTTCGCGGGACTGAAATTTCTGGGCTACCGGTATGACGAAACCCATGAGACGACGATGGGCACCTACAACGGAGAATCTAATTTCGACGGCTACGGACCCGGCATTGGCGGCAGCGTAACCCTGCCGGTCACCGGCAATTTATTCGCCTCCCTGAGTGCTTCGTTCATATACCTGATTAACAATTATGAAAACAAACCGCCGGTGGGGGGAAGTTACAGCTCCGACGTAACCGGTTACGGCGGAAACGCCTCCCTGTCTCTCATGTATCTTTTCCCCGGATATAACACGGTTATTTCCGCTGGCCTTAGATACCAGGCAATCAAGTTCAGCCAGGATGAGGTTATCGGCGGGCAGTTCAACTATGACGGAAACAGGGACCATTTTTACGGCGTGACCGTATCGGCCATCTACACCTTCAACCTGTAATTCACCGGCAGCACTCCCCGTGCTTCCCGTTGACGCCGCATAGGAGCTCCTTTTCCACCTGGATGGTGGTGTGCCGGATGCCGAAGCGCTCGTCCAGCATCCCGTTGATGCGCCCGATGAGCCCGTCGGTGTCGGCGCCGGGCGCGTCGACGCAGATGTGACAGGAGAGGAACACCTCGGTAGAGCTCACCGACCAGATGTGAAGTCCGTGCACGCTGCCCACGCCCACGACGCCGAGTATGCCACCGAGCACCGCTTCTGAATCGAGCCCCCTCGGCGTTCCCTGCATGAAGATGCGCAGCGCCTCCCGGATGACGCCCGCGGAGCTCCAGGCGATCATCGCGACGATGAGCAGGCTCACCGCCAGGTCGAGGACCGGCGCGTGCCAGAAGAGCATCGCCACGCCGACGAGCACCACCGCGACGGACGACAGCGCGTCGTACAGGAGGTGAAGGAACGCGGCCTTCATGTTGAGGCTGGAGTCTTTCTTCCCGTGGAGCACCATCATCGACACGACGTTGCCGGCGAGACCCACCAGGGCGACCGGAATGAGAATCCAGGGATTGATCTCGACAGGATTCATGTAGCGCTGTACCGCTTCGTACACGATGTACCCGCCGATGGCCACCAGGCTGAGCGCGTTCACGAGCGCAATCGCCACCTCGAAGCGTTTGAGGCCAAAGGTGTAGACCGGCCCCGGCTTCGCGCGCGCGACCCGCTCCCCGGCGTAACCGAGGATGAGCGAAAGCACGTCCGAGAGGTTATGCCCCGCGTCGGAAAGCAGCGCGAGGCTCCCGGAGAGGATCCCCCCGACGAACTCGGTGACGGTGATTATTATGTTGAAGACGATGGTGAACGCCAGGCGCGCCTGGTTGGACATGCCGGAGCCGTGATGATGCAAGTGATGATTGTGGTCGTGATGATGATTATTATCGTGCATGGCTTATGAGTAACATCCACCCCGTACCCTAATCGCGCAACAAGATTATTCTATCGCACCGGCACGGGAGATACAAAAATATCGCAATCCTACGTGAATATCATTATATTTCCTGCGTACCGTTCGCGTTAGCACTGATGTTTTGAGGTAAATCAATGACAGGTTTTTTCCGGTTATGCAAGAAATATTTCCATACCGCCCCCGGACTCATCGCCAGTGTATTGCTGCTTTCTGCATGCGGCAGTCCGCCCGTTCTCACCTGGGAGGAGATACCGCTTCCTAAAATCGATGGCGCGCGAAGCAACCTCTCGCTCGGTGCCATCCGGTTCATCAACGGCAATTTTTTCGCTGTCGGAGGCTTCATGATACTGTCTTCCCCCGACGGAAAGGACTGGTCGCTCCGTCACAAGGGACAGAATGGACTGTCGGGCATCGCCCACGGAAGCGGGGCCTTCGTCGCCGTGGGCAGCGACTCCACCGGATCAGGAGGCTGGGTCCTCACGTCGCCAGACGGATCGGTATGGGAAAATACACCGCTCCCGGAAAAGAAGTGGCTAAGCGCGGTGACGTACGGAAAAGGTAGGTTTGTCGCCGTCGGGTACGACACGACGGTGCTTGTATCGACCGACGGTAAATCGTGGTCTCCGCGAAAGGACGACCTCCCGCGGCTTGGCACCCTCTACAATGTTGAATTCGGCAACGGGCTTTTCGTTGCAACGGGACAGTCAGGGACGATACTCACCTCGCCCGACGGTTTCTCCTGGACGCAGCGGACCAGCGACACGCGCCGCGAACTCTACGGCATCGCCTTCGGGGACGGCCGGTTCGTGGCGGTATCAAACGACTTCTGGTGCTCCGACGTCAGGGCCTTTGTCTCGCGCGACGGAGTTGCCTGGGAGGCCGAGGATACGGACAGCGATGAGGACCTCCGCGGCATATGTTTCGGAGGCGGCGTGTTCATGGCTGTGGGGGGAAATAACCGGAGCGGCGGCAGGGGCAATATCGACATCACGCAGGTTGACGACAAGGGCTGCATGATCGTGTCGTCGCGCAACGGCGAGATCTGGCGGGTGAACGAATGCCCGTCCGGGCGCCAGCTGCACGGCGTCGCCTTCGGGAACAATCGTTTCGTCGCGGTGGGCAACGGCATCATCCTCCGGTCCTCACCGCTTCGTTGACGCGCAGGTATTATTCCGAAATCTTCGAGAAATCCAGGAGGCTCGCGAACGGGCGGAGTATCCCCTCCAGCAGCGCAAGCCTGTTGTCACGGACAGCGGTATCGTCCGCCATCACCATCACCTTGTCGAAGAACGCGTCGATGATCGATTTCCCGCCGATCAAAAGCTCGAAGAGCTCGATGTAGCGGTTCTTCGCGATGAGCCCATCTATCTCACCCCTCTTCGAGTCGAAGAAGCCGAAAAGATCCTTCTCGGCCTGCTCCACCAGGCGTTCCTTCGAAAAGGAGAGCGCATGACCAGCGTTCTTCTGGCGGAAGGCCGAGTAGATGTTGTTCATCCGCTTGAAGGAGAGGAGCATCTGCGTGAAGTTCTCGTTTTTCCGGAATTCGTTGATGCTCTTTGCGCGGCGGAAAAGCTCCAGGTAGTCGTGGAATCCAATGGAGAGGCAGGCGTCGATCTCATCGTAGCGCATGCCCCTGTCGGTGAAGATGGTCTTCGCCCGGGCGTTCACGAACTCGAGGATCTTCTCCACCAGCGCCGCGCCGTCCTTGTACTGCGGGGCGACCTTCTTCAGCACGACGTCCAGCTTCAGGTTGAGGCCCGCCTCTATCAGCATCTCCACCGCGGCGTTCGCCTGCCGGCGCAGCGCGTAAGGGTCCGCAGATCCCTTGGGGATGTTTCCCACCGAGAAGGAGCCGAAGATGTTGTCAATCTTCTCCGACACGGAGACTATCGTCCCCACGACGCCCTTCGGCAGCACGTCGCCACTGAAGCGCGGCCGGTACTGGTCATCGATCGCGTCGGCCACCTCGGGGTCCTCGCCGTCGAGCTGCGCGTAGACGCGGCCGATCTTCCCCTGCAGCGAGCTGAACTCGAATACCATCGCGGTGTTCAGGTCCGCCTTGCCGAGCAGGATGGCCCTTTTTATTTTGTCCGATATTTTCTTCTCGACGGAAAGCTCTCCGCAGATGGCGTCGGCCACCACGATGACGCGCTCCACCTTCTGGTAGATGGTGCCCAGCTCCTTGTGGAAGAGGACGTTCTTCAGCGACTCGACGAAGCCCTCGAGCTTCTGCTTGCGGTCCTCGTTGAAGAAGAAGCTCCCGTCGTTGAAGCGCGCCGTGATGACGCGCTCGTTGCCCGCCTTCACGTGCGGGGTCGGCGGATTGTTCGATATCACCAGGAACCGGTTCATCAGCTTCCCGTTTTTATCATTCACCGCGAAGTACTTCTGGTGTTCCTTCATCTCGGTGACCAGGACGATGTCCGGTATTTTCAGGAACGCCGGGTCGAACTCGCAGACCACCACGTGCGGCTTCTCCACGAGGAACGTCACGATGTCGAGGAGCTCCTCGTCGTGGAGCGCGACGCCGTGTATTGATGCCGCCGCTGTATCGAGCTCCTTCCGTATGAGCTCCTTCCGTTCCTCCTGGCTCACGATCACGTTGTTGTCGCGCAGCGCCTTCTCGTACTCGGCGATCTTCTTTATCTCGATCATCCTGTTGTTCTGGATGTAGTGGCCGCGAGTCTGGTTGCCGGAGGGAATCCCCTCGATCGAGATCGGCACGACCTTGTCGTTGAACATCACAAGGAAGTAGCGGACGGGGCGGGGAAAGGTGACCTTCTTGTCGCTCCAGCGCATCCTCTTGGGAAAGGGGAGCGAGGCGACAATATGCTCCACGATGCCGGGGATGATATCGACGGTCCTGTTCGCGGGGATGACGCGCTTCGCGAAGACGTACTCGCCCTTCTCGGTCTGGCGCCTGTACACCGCGGCGAGGTCGATGTTGTTGCCGCGCGCGAAGCCCTCCAGCGCCTTCGTCGGCGTGCCCGACGCGTCGTAGGCGGCCTTGACCGCGGGGCCCTTCAGTTCCTCCTCGCCGGCCTCCTGCCCGTCCGCGACGCCCGATGCCAGGATCACGATCCTCCTTGGCGTGGCGTACACTGATGCGTCACCGAACCCGATCCGGTTCTCCTCGAGCTTCTGGCGGAACACCCGCTCCACCGCCTCTATGGCCGGGGGAAGGTACCCCGCGGGGACCTCCTCGGTGCCTATCTCGCACAGAAAATTAGCCTTTTCAGACTTCACGTATGTCCTGGTATCAGCCATCTCGATCATCCTTTCCGGTTGCGCTTCCGGTTCGCAATAATTTGACTTGTTGCGTATCTTATATAAACGGGGTCCAAGGGGCAACGCCCCTTGAAAAGCCCCCCGTAGGGGTACCCACTAGTTTCGCGACAAATCTATCGGACTCACAAATAATTTTTAACCGTCGCCGTTTTTGTCAATGTATTAATATCATACCCCCACCTGCGCCGCTGAGCCGGTTCACTTGTCGTAGTCGGTATCGTCCCAAAAGCCCTTCCGGAGGCGGATGATATTCCCCTCCCAGTCGAGAAGGTCTCCCTGCCTCCTGAGCCGTGCGATGAGGCGGGAAAGCGTCTCGGGGACGGTGCCGATAGCGGTGGCGATGTCGCGCTTTGGGATGGAAACCTCGTACGATTCGGCCCTCCCGAAGCGCTCCAGCAGGAACTTGAAGAAGCGCTCCTCCACGTCGAAGCTGCTCAGGTAGTGGATCCGCGAGGTGAGATAAAATAGTTTTTTTAAAATTGCACGGATGAAGTCCTCCCGGAGCTTCGCGTCGTCGAAGAGGCGCATGAAGTCCTCTCGGTGCACCTCAAACACCGTGGAGCGCGCGAGTGCGACGGCGCTTGCGGGATACGCGTTGCCGCCGAATATCATCGCCTCGGCGAAGACCTCCCCGGGGTGGATGAACTTGATGATCGACTCGCGCCCGTCATGGCTGGTTTTCACCACTTTCACCGAGCCCTCCAGCAACACGTAGAAGCAGTCGCCCCTGAATCCTTCCATGAAGAGGATGTCCTTTTCCTGGAGGGAGCGCGCCTTCCCGGACTTCATAACCTCACGTATGATGCTGTCGTCGAGGTCCCGGAATATTTCAGTGCTTCGGATTACGCCTTCCCAGTCCGCCATCCGCCTCCCCCGGTGAAATCACTCCATCATTCTTCACTCACTACTTTCACTATCCACCGCAGACTGTCAATTCCATTAACAATCGGAAAAAATATCCGGTCTTGACTTTGATCAAGTGCGGCACTTGATGTATCATGTATATTACATGCATATCGAACACAGGAGACACACCATGTCACAGAACACATCGGCAAACCAGACCTTCAACGCGGAAGAAAAAGCGGCGCTCAGCGATCTCATCGCCTACCAGACCGGCTCCGTGGTAAGCAGGACGCTCGTGCAGAGGGGCGCGGGCACCGTGACGCTCTTCGCCTTCGACGGCGGCCAGGGACTCTCCGAGCACACTGCGCCGTTCGACGCGCTGGTGAACGTCATCGACGGGAAGGCGACCGTCATCATCGCAGGAAAGGAGCACCATCTTTCGGCGGGCGAGGCGATCCTGATGCCCGCCGGCAAGCCCCACGCACTGCGGTGCGAGGAGCCTTTCAAGATGCTGCTGGTGATGATCAAGGAAAAGGTTCAATAACTGAAGGGAGGTGCCATCATGAAAAAGCATATCAAAAACAACGTCCACTGGGTGGGAAAGACCGACTGGGAACTGAAGAAATTCCACGGCGACGAGTACTCCACCCACCGGGGCACCTCGTACAACAGCTACCTGGTCCGCGAGGAGAAGACCGCGCTCATCGACACCGTCTGGGCGCCATTCGCGGAGGAGTACGTGAACAACCTGGCGATGGAAATCGACCTCCGTTCGATCGACTACATCATCGCGAACCACTCGGAGATCGACCACAGCGGGGCGCTTCCCGCGCTTATGGAGCGCATACCGGAGGCGCCCATCTACTGCACCACCAACGGCGCGAAGATACTGAAAGGCCACTACCACAGGGACTGGAACTTCAAGGTCGTCCACACCGGGGACAGGCTCAGCCTCGGGAGCAGGGAGCTTGTCTTCATCGAGGCGCCCATGCTCCATTGGCCCGACAGCATGTTCACCTATCTCACCGGGGACAACATCCTCTTCAGCAACGACGCCTTCGGGCAGCACTACGCGACGGAGTCGCTCTTCAACGACCGCGTCGATCAGGCCGAGCTGATGGAAGAGTGCGTCAAGTACTACGCGAACATCCTCACGCCGTTCAGCGCGCTGGTCACGGCGAAGATAAAGGAAGTGCTGGGATTCGGCCTCCCGGTGGACATCATTGCCACGAGCCACGGCGTCGTATGGCGCGACAACCCGGCGCAGATCATCCAGCACTACCTCGCCTGGGCGGACGCATACCGCGAGAACCAGGTGACCATCGTCTATGACACAATGTGGAACGGGACACGCCGCATGGCCGAGGAGATCGCGCGCGGCATCCACGAGGCCGACGGCGACGTCGTCATCAAGCTCTTTAACGCGGCGAAGGCGGACAAGAACGACATCATCACCGAGGTCTTCCGTTCCCGGGCGATACTGGTCGGATCGCCCACCGTCAACAAGGGCGTGCTGTCATCTATCGCCGGCCTGATGGAGGAGATACGCGGGCTCGGCTTCAAGAAGAAGAAGGCCGCCGCGTTCGGGAGCTATGGCTGGAGCGGCGAGTCGGTGAAGATGCTCAACGGCCTCCTCGGGGGCGCCGGTTTCGAGCTGGTGAACGAGGGGCTCCGGGTCGCATGGAATCCCGACGACGAGGCGGGGAAATCGTGCCGGGAGTTCGGCGCCGGTATCGCCAGGGCGCATGGCGAG